>CDZK01013474.1_pt1 | contig 115906 bp, 74 predicted proteins | sample 557401 | NCBI WGS metagenome assembly CDZK01 (sample SAMEA3182108, study PRJEB8094) | gut metagenome | biome: human; feature: gut; material: Stool; isolation source: human stools | place: Canada | collected 2013-04-25 | reverse complement strand
CATCAGGCGGATGGGTTTGGCCGGACGACCGTTGACGGCACAGTATAGCGGGGAGAAAGCTTCTTCAAAACGGCGCCAGTCTATCTTATTGGCAAGCAGGTATAAGGGATGCCTGGGATTCAGCTGGTCTGTCAAAGAGCTGAACAAGGAGGGCTGAGGGGTGGTCTTGTTTATCATAATAATCTGCAAGTTTTCAACCATAAAGATACAAAAACTTGCAGATATATCAAAGCAATTTATATATTAATATGTTGATTATTAGGCGTAAAAGCACATTCTAAGGGGCGACTATTTAGGCTTCTGATTCATTTTCGCAATCCGCTCTGGACGCCAGCTTCTCCAGTGCCACCAATTCCCATCCCTTGAACACCAGCGTAATCAATCCAAGCCGGGTATTCCCTTTTGTGCGGGCCACCTTCCCATCGTCGGCATAGCGGCGCAACTGTTCTGCCGCATCACGTTTCAGCAAGGCGATGTCGGCATCGGAGGTGTCACGGCGGGCGTACTTCACCTCCACGATATAGCTGTAGACTATGTCCGGCTGGCGCACCAGATCGGGCATCATGTAGAAGTCCGCATAACCTTTGGAAGATTCGTATTCGGGAAGAAGGATGTAGCCCTGCGTCAACCCTAAGTAAGCCAACAGGAATCCCTTGACGTGCGCCTCGCCGTCGATAAATTCACGGATGGCATTTTGCCGATGAATCAATACCATATCTGCTTAACATCTTTATACAAGAAAATTCGTTCATCCGTCCCCCTAGTAAGATCTCTCAATAAAAGTAAAGCATTTTGTGGTACATGGTGAAAGGTTAGACTAAAATCGTCAGCTATTTGTTTGCCCAACGACACCCAATCCATATCCCAATAAAAAAGCTCGTAAGTATCTCCAATACGAACATTATTGTCATCATTACGTGTCATATAGCCTATTCTTCCAACAGATTCCGGTTTGCCCAAATCCAATCCTACCCAACCATCTCTTAAAGTTTTAGATGCGAAAAATGTCAACGGATCTAAATCAAAAGCAGCAGAACGGCTATAATGAGGATTCTTACTTCGTTCTTCAGAACCAATAATTGTTCCTGTCAGTTTTTTATTCTCTTTATCCAAGAACATCAATTCTGCAATATTACAGCGGTAGGGCTTTGGACAGATATAACGCCAATAACGATACTTTGTAGTATCGCTCACATTTATACTACCCGATACGCTATACTCTTTGAACGTATGTACTGTGACGGCATCACTAAAATCCTCCTTGTGTGCTGCTTGAAACATGCTGTGTTTTAAACGGAGTGCTGTAGTGAACGCTTTGCGTGTTAAGGGATATTTCCGTTTTAAACTAATACTTCTTTTGGATGTGTTATCGGGATTCAAGAACTCCAGTTCACCTTTTTCATTCAACAAAGCAGGATAATTGAATGGACGAACCCTTCCATTTATATAATATACCGGCAGATAGACAGCTCCCTTCTCTATTTTATCAAAGGCAATCTGCTTACTATCTTTTATTTCCGAAAAGCAAATAGGAATCCATTTCGCATTGTCGAATACAGCCAGATACGCATATCTTTCTTTGCGTTCTCTTTTCCCGGAAAGTACAGGAAAAACAGGATCAATGGTCGTTGCATATTCATCCGTAACGTCTTTTATAAACACATTGCGCAACGTTGACGGGACACTACCAGCTTCTTTATTCAGCCGGACTAAGGCCGAATTGGGAGAATATGTTCTTCGATATACTTTTCCTTTACACTCCCCCGGTCGTAAGGCAGCTAAAAAAGGTTCATGTCCTCCTTCACATACCATTCGGCGATCGTGATCTATCAAAATACTAAGCCACGAATGTGCATGTGCTTTTGTAGGCCACTGCAAAACGAAATCATACGAAACCGCAAACCCCTTACTGCGCATGATAGCTAAAGCTGTGTTTGTCCTTGTCTCACAAGAATTGGAAGGAATATTGCACCAAAACGGAACCTTATATAACGCATGCCACTTCAGAGGCTTTTTCAAATCGACAATAACGGTATCACGTAGTTTAATATTAATAGCTTCTGCCGCATGATAGGGTGTTTTATTCCAAATGTCATTATAAGAAAAATCGCCTAATGTGTCATTAGCTATCGGTTTCAACACATTGCGCCAATCATCAAAAGCCTGAAACTCTACGCACTTATAAGGAAGCATATATTCACAAAATTCATCGAATGTAATGCCTCTTGCCCAACGACCTTGTTGCCAATCGTCAAAAGCCGCGTCTATACTCTGTATCAGATAGTCGGCTTTTATGACAGAGTAATCTTCCTTAAACTCAAAATCATCTGATGGAAACTCTAACAACAAGTTATTTAATTCATTCACCTGTTCATCAATCTTTCTGTCGGAGAAGATAATCTTTTCAGCTTCGACATAATATTCTTCAATATCTTTCCCTATATACGACTGGTGTCCGGGCATATTCATTATCAAAAATTTGGCAGCTCTAAGTTTCAAACTGTCAGCTTCGTTTTCTTTATAATGCTCCAACACTTTTTCGAGTTCCGGACGATTATTGCCCGCCAGTGTCAGCACCTTTTCCAACTGTTTTTCTTCAGAGCTTTGACAACTGAAAAGCAAAACAAGAAAAAGAAAGATGAATGTAGCTTTCATTTTGTTTTATTGTTAGTTTATAATTAAATATTCTTTTTACGCAAATAGTTTCTAGCCTCTTCTTGTATGATAGTAACAGTGTAAGATGGTATCTTTATTCGTTTATTTATTATTTCTAAAGCTATCCGTTCGGCAAGTATGCAGTTATCAGATTTTACATAGACCCTCAAAAGTCCTTGTAATGGAAGAAAACGGCTAGGACACATACATTGTGCCAGCTTATATCGTCTTTCAGCTTCTTCCCAACATTCCATTTGATAGTAATTATCCGCCAATTGCATTTGCAGGTCATACGTATTGATATAAGATTCGCAATGCAAGAATATGTTGACGCTTTGTTTGTACAATTCCACATTTTTCAATTCTGATGCATAATTGTACAAGAAATAGGGATTGCCATTCCACTCATCATATAGCTTGGTAAATACAGATAATTCATTATCCAGCAAACCATTGTTCTTTTCTGCAACCAACGAAATTCGTTTCCATGTACGCTCGAAAATGATATTCTTAATCAAAAAGAAACAGAGTATAAAAAGAATAATCAATAAAAATGGCTTGTTGAAACGTATTGTTCGTAGAGCAACCTCCCGTTGATTAAGTGAAGCGAAGCAGTAGATAATCATGAACCAAACAAAAGTATATTTGAATGGATAAGAAAAACAGGAAAATATAGCAATAGAAACAAGCGTCAGTATGGCTGGAGTGTCAAATGCCACATTACTTCGAAAAACAGCAATCAACGACAATAAGAATAAAGCGATTCCTATAAGTCCTTGTTCAATCAGCAGCAACAGATACTCATTAAATGGATAATTCGTGTTTCCTGCCAATATTCTATCGCTTTCATCAGCATGGGAGGAAGACAAATATTTGGCTTGTTCCGGCATGTAATCCGCCTTAAAAGAACCAAGTCCGTTTCCCTGAATTATATGTTCCTTACACAATCCGGCAGATACTTTCCAAATCAGAACACGACCGGAAGCGGAAGCTGGTTTTAGATAAATCAGTCCAATGAATAAACTTATTAGAAACAAAGCGCCTCCGCTGATAAGAAAGATGCGCCTTTTATGAATTAACTTCCGATAACGGAGAGCATAAAAAAGGAGTGTTACTACGCATAAAGTAAGTACACCTGTTCTCGAACCGGATAAGATAACGACTATAATGAGGAGAAGGCACGCCATAACCTTGAACGTTCTTCTTTTTCCGTTAGAAGAATGACACAAAAGAAAAGGATAACAGAGAACGATGCTCGCAGCAAATCCGGCGGGATTATCAAAAGAACCGATAACTGGAAAATAAGATTGAATTTCTATACACCCTACATATTGCAGCAAGCCATACAAGGCCGACAAAACTCCAACGACAGCTAAAATGCTATTAAATGTTTCTGTAGGATTTTTTCTATTACGCATCAACACAAAAAGAATCCATCCAGATACAATGTATACACTGTGTATATATTGTGATGTAAAGAGACTGCAAACGAAAACATATCCCATAAAAACAGTAAAAGACAGAAATAGAAAATCAACAGACAGTCTAATTTTTCGCTTCCAGTTCCCTATGCAAATACCTCCCCATAATATGATGCCGACAACGAAACTTATATTTTTAGGCATAAAATACCTATCCATAAACCAATCAGCCGATAAGTATAAGGTGGTGATAAGTAAAAAAGAAAACGTAAAAACATTATCACTGAATAATTGCCTTAACTTGCAGAATATAAAAGAGGGAGTCTGTATTTGCATTGATAATAATTAATTCTTCTTTCGCTCCTAATCCCTTTCCTTTCGGATTGAAAGAAAAATGAAGCGAGCACGATTCGTCAGGATTTAATTCATACTTCTCCACCGATGCTTGTGTACATCCACATCCAGTTTCGATCTCTCCTATCTCCAATCTGGCATTGCCTACATTGGTGATTGTAATGCTATCACGACAAATTATATCAGAACTAATTATTCCGAAATCGTGTGTATAGGAAGACAGGGACATCTCTGCCTTCCTTTTTTGATTGCAAGAAACGCAAATCAGCAGAATAACAATAAGACCAAGGATTTTACTCATTTTTTATAGTTGTTGATGATGAACTACTCGGAATAGTCTCGATGAAACGGGGCGCATTATCACGTATACTATCCAACAACGGTTTGGTCTTTTCTCTATATTCTTCTCTTTTAATAGTATAGTCCCGCCAAGCCAAAAGAATATCTCGATCGGCTTTGGGCATTCGGTCGAGAATCCGTAGATATTTTGGGAAATCAGGATCCTTTGATGCTCTTCGTCCGTTCAACAAAAAAGATAAGTGGAATCGTACGACATCTGGATATTGAGCATATTTCTCTAAGAAAAAAAGTCTACATTCGTTGGCATGTATGTATGCATCTCTGAAAGATGCACTTCTATTTTGAAGAGAACGCTCTCTATCCACTTTTTTTTGCTGTTCGATAATACATCTGTTATAATCGTCGTTAATAGGAGTACCTGATACAATACCCTTATCTGCCCAATTAGCGATACGGATATGGATATTACCAGGCTCAACTATAAAATATAAGCCCAAATCCAACATATTTCTTCCTGTTCTGGCACTAGAAAGATACGCTAAGAATGGCTTTTGTGAAAGTACACCTTCATAATGGAATTTCCCGTCAACCACCAATATACTATCAATAAATGAATGTTTCATGCGCTCATACTCTTGACCAATGGCAGAATTGTTAACTAAACGCAAATAACTATTATCCAACGAATGGTCGGGTAATTCACCCCAAATGGTGTACTTTTCTTGTCCATAAAACTGTTGAGCTATAGAAACGAATGCGATAATTAGCAATATACTACTATATTTCATTTTTATATATATTAAATTTATCATTTTTCTTTTTTACCATATGCCGCCTGACAAGCATCTTGACACCCAGTTAAATCAAAATAACAACAATCCAAACAGAAATCATGACTATCTACGCATGCCTCATATCTAGGTCCCTCTTGATATAATTTTTCCTTTGCCGGTACATTTTCAAGACATGTATTGAATATCTCATAGCAATTAGTTACACCTTGTTCCATATCACCATCACATTTTTTATTACAATTCTCAAGTGCCTCTGGATCTTCCGCTCGTGTACCAATAACAATTTTATGCATTTGATATTTTTGCCGAGCTCTTATTAATTCTAATCGGGTGACATCAACTCCCTCATAAACTTCTTGAAATATAGAAAAAATTCTATTCCGTTCGGTTCGTTCATCATATTTTAACAAAATATTCAATTGCACTCTTGCTTCCATACGAGTTTCAGAATTCAACAATTGTTTCTTAAGCTGATGATACTGTTCCTTCCCTTCTGAAGATAATTCGTTAATTGCGTTTCGCCTTCGCCTAATCCCCTTCCTTATTTCTTTTTGTAAGTTCTGATAGGCTTCCGAAGCAATAAAGAGATCAGCGGCAGTCACATCTTCTGCCTGTTGAAAGTAATCGTCAGCTTCATCCGCCTGACAACTAAGCACAGAAATACTGATTAGAAAAACTAATCCAACCATAATAAAGCCTAAATTCATTTTTTTCATAAGAACTACTTTTAGAGATTAATAATATTGAATATCTTTTTCAAGGCGATACCAAGATATTAGTAGATAATCGTTTGGCTCATTTTCCAGTTCTGTCTATATCAAATAAGATAAGGAACTGTATTTTTCCATAATATTAGTACGAATAAAAGTTTATTGCTCTTGCTGTTACAAAGGACGACATTTATAAATTTAAATACAAATTTCAACCGTATACAAATACGTATACACAGCCAATGTATATGCGTTTTTTAAAGACCAAGGATTTTACTCATTTTTTACAGTTGTTGATGATGAACTACTCGGAATAGTCTCGATGAAACGAGGTGGATCACCGATCAAACTATCTAATATTATTCTGCTCTTCCTTTTAAATTCTCGTTCTTTTATAATATAATCCCACCACGACAAAAAAGCATCTCGATCCGCTTGGGGCATTGAATTAATAATGCGTAGATATTGAGAGAGTTCAGATTCCCTAATCGCGAATTATCTGGAAATTCACCTTGAATCGTGTATTTCTCTTGTCCGTAAAATAGTTGGGCTATAGATACAAACATTAATATGAATAGATATTTTCTCATGATAATAATTTAAGTGTTACAGAGACTCCGTTTCTTCTCTTCACATATTTAATTCTCCTAAAAAATGATACTTTTCCCCTGCTGCAAGGTGATATAAATGCTCGCACTTCCATTGGAATATACCTTAATATAAAAGTTGCAATTACCTATTGTTGTATTTGCAGAAAACTTGATGTGAGCATTTTTCTTTTTATCTATATCCACAGTATATTTTTTCAAAGGAGCCTGAAAGTAAAGTTCTGCTCCTCTCCTGTATGGTATATCAGCTTGACCGAGATAAAAAAGATCAGAAAAAATTGAATCATTTTTAATTTCTATTGAATAATCAGACTCATTCAATAATATAGGATCTTTATATGGAAGAATGCAAGTACCTACATTTATCTTGTAGACTTTTGATGTAATAATCTTTCCGACAACTTCCGCCTTTTGTTTTTTTTGTTCTTTTTTGCTTTGGGGCAGAAAGAATCGGAATTTCTACCAGCATTGTCAAAAATAGAACAAGAATTTGCTTTTTTACTTTCATATTAGATTATAACTTAAATATGGATGTATAAAAAGCCTAATGAAATACGGTTATAGGACACATACCATTGCTACTCTCACAATTGCCTATTCCGATTTGCAAATAATCATCATTCGATTGACAACTAAGCATAGATATAGCTATTAAAAAGGTTAACACAACCATATTCAAGAAAGCTTTGCTTTTTTTCATAAAACTATTTTTAAGGTAGTAACATATAGGGCACTTATTCTCCCGCTGATTGTCAATTTCATAATCAAAAACACGTCATACAAATCACAATAAGACTAAAATTCTACTTATTTTTCATCGTTGTTGATGATGAATTACTCGGAATAGTCTCGATGAAACGAGGAGCATTGTTACGTATACTGTCCAATAATGGTTTGGTCTTTTTTTCATATTCATACTTTTTAATAGTATAGTCCAGCCAAGCCAAAAGAATATCCCGATCTGCTTTAGGCATTCGGTCGAGAATCTGTAGATATTTTGGAAAATTAGGATCCCTTGACATTCTTCGTCCGTTCAATAAAAAAGATAAGTGGAATCGTACGACATCCGGGTATTGGGCATATTTTTCTAAAAAAAGTAATTGATTTTCCATACTTCTCTTTGTGCCAATCATATAGGTACTGTAATCTTCATTAATAGGAGTACCTGATACCACACCCTCATCTGCCCAATTAGCGATGCGGATATGAATATTACCAGGCTCAACTATAAAATACAGGCCCAAATCCAACATATTTCTTCCTGTCCTTGCACTAGAAAGATACGCTAAGAATGGCTTTTGTGAAAGTACACCTTCATAATGGAATTTCCCATCAACCACCAATATACTATCAATAAATAAATGTTTAATTCGTTCTTTTTCTTGACTAAGAGCTGAACTATTAGTCAAACGCAAATAACTATCATCTAACGAATGGTCGGGTAATTCACCCTGAATGGTATATTTTCCTTGACCGTAAAATAGCTGGGCTATAGATACGAAAATAAAAATGAATAGATATTTTTTCATTATTACGACTATTAAATATTAACTCTTACAATTAAAATTTATTCCTCATCTGGATAGCTTTTATCACAACTTTTTTTACAATTTTCTTCCTCCCTTTGTGCAGCCGATATACAGGCATCTCTTACTTTTACCCAGAATTTATAGCTTTCACCATCTGGAAATTCACTAGCAGGTAAATCTTTAATATTCTCGTTAAAATGGTTATGACATGCAATTATATCTTCTTTAGTCGTTTCATCACAATCATTCTTGCATTTTTCACGTAATTCTGCATTGGTATCTGTTCGTGTAATCACAACTTTACACATTCGACTTTTTTGTCGTGCCCTCATCAACTCTAATTTAGTAAAATTTACATCTTTAAAAACGTCCCTGACCAAGGAAGAAATACGATCACGGTTAGCTTGATAATCATATCCTGTCAGAATCTTTAATTGAGTAATTGCTTCTGTACGAGTCTCAACATTAAGCATACCTTTTCGGAGTAAACGATATTGTTCCAAGTCTTCTTTAGACAATTTAGAGATTGCGTTTCGTTCTCTTCTCATGTCCTTTCCTATTTCTTTTTCCAAGTTCTGATAAGCTTCCGAAGCAATAAAAAGATCAGCAGCAGTCACATCTACTGCCTGTTGAGAGTATTCGTCAGTTTCATCCGTCTGACAACTAAGTACTAAAATACTGATTAGAAAGGCTAATCCAATCATAACAAAGCCAAAATTCCACTTTTTCATAAGAATTACTTTTAGAGATTACTAATTTTGAATATCTTTTTCAAAGCAATATCATATATTTGTAAAAATTGTATAATTCACTTCCAATTCCATCTATATCACATAAGATAAGGAGCTGCATTTTTCCATATTATTAGTACGAATAAGAATTTATCGTTCTTGTTGTAACAAAGGACGACATTTATAAATTGGAATACAAATTTCAACCGTATACAAATGCGTATACACAGCCAATGTATACGCATTTAAATATGTTTTTTAAAGAAAGATTATTCTAAACGTAATGATTTAATAAAATCGGTAATAGATTCACAAGAAACATTCATTTTCTTTTTCAATCTACTACGGCGTATCCGAAAAGAACTTCCTAGAATATGGAACAACTCTGAAATCTGCGCATTACTAAAATCGATACGTAACAAAAGAATGATATGTATATCATCTTCAGAAAGTACAGGGTAATAACGTCTCAACTTATAGATAAAACCATCCTGATGAAGATTTATCCAGAATTCTAACTTATTCCAATTACAATCACTTATTGCTGATAAAGATGTAACATAAATTTGTACGTCATAGACAGTCTTCCATTCTTCTTCATTCATAGCTGGATTTTTATCTATTACAATTATGCCCTATTTCACCAATTCACCATTGATATAAAGGTTTTTGAAAGTAATATCTTTCGCCCCTTTAATATCATTTGCTCCTTTGGCTACATTATTAAAGTGAGAATCCTCTACACTGATATTATATACATGTTTATCATCCTCCAATCCGATAATAAGCACACCTAATTTACTCTTCTCACAAGTTACATTCTTCAAATGCACATTACGGACAATCGGGTCAAACCCTCTCTTACATTTCTCCCGATTCTCATATTGCAGATTGATGCGAAGTACAGCTTCACGACATTGTCCTACCGTTACATTGCGCACATATACATTTTCTATAAGTCCTCCACGGCAAGTGCTCGTCTTAATACGAATGACACGATCCAGATTCGGGCTATCCATCCGGCAGTCTTCTACAAACAAGTTACGGTAACCACCGGAAATCTCACTGCCGATCACTACTCCTCCATGTCCATTTCTCATCATGCAACCACGTACGATAATGTTCTCACTGGGAATATTCCATTTACGCCCGTCTTCATTACGTCCTGATTTAATGGCAATACAATCATCACCCGTGTCAAATGTACAATTCTCTATCAACACATTCTTACAAGATTCAGGATCACATCCGTCTCCGTTAGGTCCACGATTGAAAACAGTCACTCCGCTAACAATCAAGCTCTCGCAGAAAAGAGGATGAATCACCCAAAATGGAGAGTTTAACAAAGTAACACCTTCAATCAAGATGGTGTGGCAGGAATGTAAGTTCAATAGCTGCGGACGCATACCATCTTCCGGCTTCATCAGACGCTTGTAGACAGGAGTCGATGTTTCACCATACATCAACAGACGTTCACGACCTCCATTGCGTTGAGCCACCATGCCTTCTTTCCAACCATACTTTACGGCCCCACACATCGGCCACCAAGTTTCCATGCTACCTTGTCCGTCAATAATACCTTTTCCTGTTATGGCAATATTGCTTTCACCATAAGCATAAATCAAGGGGTGAGCGTTATAGCAATCAATTCCTTCCCAACGGGTTAAAACTGCAGGAAAATAAAGGCTTTGATCTGTAGAGAATTTCAAAACAGCTCCCTCTTCGAGATGGAAATTCACATTGCTCTTTAGAGTAATAGGTCCGGTATAAAAAGTGCCTTTAGGAACAATTACTGTGCCACCTCCTGACAGACTGCACTGTAAAATAGCCTGATTAATGGCTTCATGGCAAGGATTAGCCTCATCATCCGTTTTTGCTCCAAAATCAGTTATAAGAAATGTTCGTTTCGGAAAAGAGGTCCGTTTAATCTGTTTTTCGATACGGGCGCTTTCTTTAAATGCTTTATCAAAATCAACAGTATTCGCAGATGTTACCTCTGCCACAAAAAGCAACATCAGTAGTAAATTAATAGTTCTTCTCATCATAATTCTTATCCTTTTATTAATATGTTATTTTTATTTTATTGCAATGTAACTCCCATCAGACCGATAACAACATCGTTTGAAAGTGTTTCCAACGTCAGATGACTTAACTCTTTGGAAGGATTCAGAGGCATGTCCAAAAGTACACCTGCTCCCCCCTCGATGGAACGTCCATAAACACCCTTTATGCCTAAGTCCTTTCCCAAGTCATTGCTAACCAAACCCGTCTTAAAATGAATGCGATAAGGACGGGGAGAAACAACGGTGAATGCCTGACCATCAACATAGAAATCCTGTTCAATAGGACACCAGTTATCCGGATTCACTAATTCCAATACATCAGAAGTTCCATCTGTATAGTATACACGAACAATACCATTAGCAATGCGACACTGCATGTGGTTGGTACTGCCTGCCATCATTAAATAGGCATGAGAAGCCCGACCGGAAAGCGGAATACTCAAACTGTCGGGATAATTATCCCACAACGAAGTAAAAGCAATATTGCTTCCTTGAGCCAATGTTCGGAATGGCACACCCAGTTTGGTAGTCAGCATCTCATCACGTACCAAGGCACGCAAACCTGCATCATCAATATCAGCAGTTAATTTGGGATGGCACCACTCGCCAATGCCCTGAACAGGAAGTTGCAAAGTGGTATAAGGCGAACGGGGTGTCAGATACTCATTCCGGAAAATATCAGTCACATTCGCATTGAACAAAGAATCCATATTCATCACCCGGCACTCTGACGTATTCACCTGTGAGAAAGGAAGAATGACTGATGTTTTTTCCGATTTCGTAATCTGTACGTTTACAGGCTGCCACCATTCCATCTGTCCTTGTTTCATGCGAACAAAGAATGTATGATGCCCCAAATGATCATTGACCTTACTTCTTATAGATGTATCACTAACATTCGGTTGTATCAGCACTCCCTGCGGATCATATATTTCACCGAATACCGCCCCTAAAATGGATGGAACACGGATCTCCGCTAAAGCCTCCGCCTGTATTTCAGGCAAAACCGGATTCAGACAGTTTCCTTTCCACACAATTTCGACAATTGCTTTTTGGGCAGAAGAAGCAGGAATAACAACCACCGGATAACCAGAAGCAGCTTCCGCAAAGCTCCAGTCAACTTCTTTCCCATTTACTTTCACAGAATGAATCCTTTCTCTTCCGACATTCACTTGTAATGTCAATGCCAAAGGCGCCTTAAAACGTTGCTCTATCCGGTAAATATCCGTATCATTCTCCCTGACAAAGTGATAGGTTATGTCAGGCAAAGAAATAGAAGCTTTTAACCATCCTGCGGGAAATCCCGGACGAATCACCATCTTCCCGTTCAATACATCGGGTAAAATGCCATACAATCCTTGTACCAGTAATCGGGAAGCTACCCCTATCGGATCTCCAAAGTCACGATAACACTCTCCACGGGCAGCATCATAAAAGCTGACTTGCCCCAAATTGCCGGGACTGTTACCTAAGTACATACCATCCAGAAATGAACTTTTCATCAATCGATATGCCTCCTCCGGACGTCCTGCCTGGAAATAGGCCAAAGCTGTATGCATTACCTCTGCGAAAGCCACATTATTGATACTCCAGGAATAAGGTAACCAATTGGTAGTGGCAATCGTTGCATACCCCTCTTCCAGTCCATCGGCATACACGGGGATATGTGGTATTTCCGTATCAACATACCGTGTAGCCTGATAAGCTTGAAAAGGATCAGCAACGTCGCTATCGAGTGCATGGTATATAGTCCATAATCCCGGACTTTCGTGAAGCCGGCGATGTCCCATAAAATCCTGATATTCCGCCCAACAACCTTTGCCCTGCATCCAAAGACGCTTATTCATCGCTTTCAATATTTGCTCGGCTTCGTTCTGATAAGGTGAAGGGTCTTCGCCTATCAAAGAAGCAAGAAAAGCTGCCATTTTATTGGCACGGTAGTTATAAGCCGACGAATGGGTGACTGCGCCACTGTTGTAGTAAAGCGCATCACTTGCCCAAATACAAGCGTATGCATCATATAAACCATCATTGTCCGGATCATAATTTAATTTTTCCCAAGCTAGATGGCGGGTAATCACAGGCCACATTTTGCGGACATACGCAGTATCTCCCGTCCAGTTGAAGTGCCATAACAATTCATCCATGTAACAAAGATTCATGTCATAGTGGTGCATCTGGTTGTTACGTCCAGGATTCCGGCAAATATACCCATTACTATATTGAGGAGTTCCCCAACGTTTTTCCGAACGCGCCAGATTCATTGTAGAATCCTGTGCCGGATGAGGTATTGTATTCGGGACATCAGTCACCTGACTGGCTGCATAAGCATCAAAATGAGTCCGTGCCCGGTCATGCCAACCTAAAGCATCACCGGTATATCCGGCCCTCCACCCACTTAACGGCATACGCCAGCCAATAGCACCGTGCAACCAAACCTGTCCGTCCCAAATTCCATCGGCAGCTGCGACCAATGCACCACCCAACGTGTTCAAATAAGGGTCCGGCGTTTCTATCTTCAAATGAGAAGCCAATACCAAAGAGGCTGCCTCCGCTTGTTGATAAAGTTTACGGACATTATAGCCTTCGGAAACCTCCCCACGTACCAAGTATACTTCTTTCTGCAAAGAAAGTTCACCTGTGACAAGGTCAGTCGCTTCGGCAGGAAGTTCGAAGCAATCAGCCGGGTCTACCCCCATATCTCCATTACGACTCAAACGTTTTCCGGTAGCTCCCCCATGTTGCCAACGAAGTATAGCTCCTTTAGGCATATTCGAAGGAGAAAAACGCCAAATAGCTCCATCCATATCGGCTAATGCCAATACAGAAATACGCAGTTCTCCTTTTCCCCAAGACGGGTCTGTCAAATAATAGGTACGTTTTCCAGCCGAATAACGGGATTCACAATGCCCGGTGCAGTCAAGCGCCAATTCTGTTCCGTCACGAAGAATGACTTTGAAACTTATATTTCCTCCGCGTCCGTTATTATAAAAAGCAAAAACCGGCCGGTCACTTGTTTCTACCCGAAAGGGACTGTGACTACCGTACAAAGCACGGGTATACCGATTCTTACCATTGACACAAACAAACTCATCACCATCGGGACGATATTGCAACGTCCTTTTTGTACCTCGCAGATGTTCATTCAAGGAGATGGATTCTTTAAAGTCACCGATCTGCTTTGCCTCTCTTTGAGCATTTAATGGCATCGCCGACAACATCAAGAGGCAACAAACAGTCAGCTTTCCTTGTAAAATAAGATTCAGATGAAAATAACTCATATTTTTTTGTGTTTGATTATGGTAATGGCTTCAATCCTTCCCAACGGACATTCCAAGTTCCATCTTTCGGAAATCCCGGATTAGTCTCCGTACATCCGTCCCAACCGGCACACATCATCGCAATAGCAGTCAGCAAGCCGCCATTACCCGGTAAATAAATACGTAAACGACCGTCCTGATAATTATGACCATTCGGCAAGTATGTGTTTGTACGTTTGTCCATCAGTAAAGCTCCGACGGCCTTTTCCGGTTCACCCAAACGGGCAGCATTCATAGCCGTCATCGGATAATCCCATCCCCAGGTTTTACCCCAATTCCAGTTATCCCAAATCCAGTGCAATGTATTTTTCATATAATCTTCCCGGATAAGTTTATTCATCGGAAGAATACCGACTGCACCTAATACTGCCATGTGGTCGGAAGTATAACGAATATCTTTATAAGTATCTATGGCTGTTTCAGCAGCCAGATAAAGTCCTTCATTATTAGATGCTAAAGGGGAAAGTTTATCGATCATTTCATCCCATTCCAAACTGCGTTGCTGTCCCATACGTTCACGCCATTGTTGGGCGGTCTGCATGGCAAAATGCCAGTAAGAAAGTTCAAAAGGAGGATTAACTGTTTCTGCAGCACGCAACGTTTCTTGTGCAGGAATGGCACCTTTCAATATGTAACGTCCTTCCAGTTCATCGTATGTAGCAAAAGAGTACATAAATTCTGCAGTCTCCTGTACCAAACGATTATATTTCTCCAATACTTCTTTAGTCGGATCAGCACGATAAAGTAATTCTGCCAAATAAATTAAATGAGGTTGTTGCCAAATCAGAAAACTTCCTACTTTGGAAGGGGCTTCTGTTCCTGAAGGATCGGTCATTTTCATCCAGCGAACACCATCAAACCCTTGTCTTTGAGCTATTTGACGCGCTATCGGTTCAGCCTTTTCATACCAGCCTAATGTACGGTCAAGTAAGTTGCTACGATTCCAAAGAGCAAATTGAGCCTCGTGCCACCAGATCATTTCAAGATGGAATTTGCCAAACCACGAATTATAGGTAAGCCCCGTCTCTTGCGGAGGAGTAGTACCTGCGCTCTGAATAGCAAGCAAATATTGGCTAAGTACCACACGTCGTTCCAGTTCTTTGGCCCGTGGGTCTGTACATGCCGAAAAGTCAACAGCTGCACCTTCCTTCCAAAACGAATTCCAATAGTTTTTTGCTTCTTCTTGAGTTTGTGCTACAGTAACAGGCTGCATTGAAGGAGCTGTACTAGTAAAAGCACATGCAAAAGCTAAATGATCGTCCATCGGAGTCAGGACAAAATAATGTTTTGCTTTCTCATTGAAAGTAGCCTTCCCTTCCCAATACAAAGTTACGAAATACTCTATGCTATCTAAAGTATGTTTCAAAACTGCGGAAGATTCATTTTGAGTAACAATAGTCGTTGTATGTTTATCAACGGCTTCCCAATTACATGCATCATCACAATGAGCGCCCGTAGGATACGGAAAGCGAAAACAAATCCCGGTATGCGCCTTAGAGGTAATATTTGCAGCAATCATATCATTAGAAGGATGGCAGACTGTCTCTACTTGATAATCTTCACCGTTTAATTTAAACCGACTTTCGATTTTTCCATCCCACAAGCAAAGTTTCTGATGAACATCAGTTACCTGTTCAATATCCGTACCTTCCTCCACGTCAAAACCGACAATTCCTAAATGAAGACGATGCGGATTGACACGAAACCAATTAGCGGCATCCTGCTGTCTGCCTTCTTCTTTGAATTGAGTAGCGTAAAGTTCTTTCTTTCCCCTGCCAAAATCGTATTCTTTCAGGGTTTCTTCCGAAGTAAGCCGGTCCGGATTGGCGAAGCTATGCCAACCCCACTGGCTCTGCGTTCCCAACGGAACTCCTTTTTTATAATTGTCCGGAAACGTCTGTAATCCGGTTATGTCTACCGTATAAGCAAACTCTCCATTTCCTACAGAAAGTGAAGCTAATGAATCGAATGCCGTCACAACAGGACTATTCCTTTCTACTAATGCCTCGCGGTCAATTATCGGCTGATTTCCATCTCCGCAAGCTGTCCAAATAAAAAGTGCTGCAATAGATACTGCGAATGTTTTCATGATTCTTTATTATTGTTATTTACAAAAGTATTTATTTTTGAAACAAATGACGCGGATTCTCATTCAAAAACCCGCGTCACTCCACCCTAATAATCCAATCCAAAGGATGATTTGAGGATCTTTATTTTAAATTCCATTTGATAAAATAGTCTCCATTCATTATTTTGGAACGAATGTCTTCAGCATTGCCGGTAGTTTCGTACTTTTCCGAAATATACTTCGCCATGAAACTATTATCATTATAACGTTTTGCCATACGAATCATAGCCGGATAAACTTTTCCTTCGCATGCCATTTCCAGCATCATTTCTTTCAATATTTCTTCGTCATTGTTTTGCTTATCGGAGGTAAAGGTACGTGATCCTAAACCACTATAACTTACTTCCGTTCCACGAATCCCCTTGTCACCATATTTACGGCTAGCGATTCCTGAAGTTCCATTTGAATAATTGTATACGGTACTAGCATTTGTCCAATGAGGGGTAAACCCATACCAGTTACCAGAATAAGTTCCTTCTTCATTAACGTCGAATTCACTAATATACCCACTAACACCAACATTAATTAAAGCGTCTATTACCGCTCTTCTACCCAACTGATTGAAAGCTTCCGCCAACATGAAATAGAGGTCTGCCCCTCGATAAGTATACACAAATACGTCATCACGATAAGCAGCACGCAAAGGACTGGAAATCGGACGAAATTTACAAACCACCCATTTTCCATTGTAATCATAAACCGTACGATCCATTCGGAAATCTTTGGTTTGATTACCCAGCGGATCGAATTCATTGTCTTTGAAACGTTCAACTGCCACTTCGGCCGGTGCTAACCAATATTTATTCGGATAATCAGAATCGAAATGTTTCAACAGATTGTTCGTCTGTCTGTTTTGATAGTCATACATGATTGCTGATGCAGATTCATAATCATACGGTGTCTCATTATTAAAAAAATTATTATAATGACTGAACAACATATCATTACGTAAAAAAGCAATAGATTGATTGTTGGTCTTTTCATACATACTATTCATTTTGTTAAGTATCATATTGATACACTGCTGGTATCTACCTAACCACAAGCAAATCTCTGCATATAAAGCATAATAAGGCGGAGTCATCATATCCCAACGACGATATTCACTGTTCGCTAATTCTGTGTCCGGATCTACCCAGTCTTTCCAAGCCGTTTCATAAGTTCCATCAATGTTATCAAAACCAATGTCTAACAAATTCTTACAAGCAACCATTGTTTCATCAAGATTCAACACGTCAAACTTTGACAAGTCTCTTAATGAAGTCATCGGTTTATCCACCCAAACTACCTCTCCATAGATTTTGGCAATTGTCATAAACATCCATGTCTTAACACGTAGCGTACTGCTGACCAACGCCTTGTAATGGCTTTCGTTAATAGAATTATTTTCTTCGTATGTTTTCAATTTTCGAAGATAATCGTTGCAAGCATTAATCACTTCGTAAAATCCGGAAGGATCTGCATACGAATTACCACTCAAATCATCATCATAATTATACAAGTTATAGAGTTCAGTGGGTGCCGTTGCAGTCGGCACCACCATTTCTCCACGAAGTTCATTCAGATAAATCACCTTGTCTCCAATAGCTTGCATTTTAGTCATAATACCAATGTAACCGGAGTACATCTCACTTTCTTCCGATATATAATCCTCATTATCGAGTGTAACATCCGTATCGGGATTAAAGAAATCATCACATCCTCCCAATAAGGTAGCCGCTAGAATGAAAGCGACATTTAATAATATTTTTTTCATCTTCATCATTAGAATTTCAAGTTAATACCCAATTTGACAGATTTCGGTTGCATTACTTTCGCATAATCAAATCCTTGTATTGCACTATTACCGGACGAGTAAGCAAATTCCGGATCCAGTCCCAAGTATTTAGTAGCAGTAAGCAGATTTTCTCCTGTCACATACAGTGTGCCGGAACGGAAGAACTTCCAAACTGGCTTATCAAAACTATAGCTTAACGTAACACTCTTCATGCGCAAATAAGAAGCGTCTTCAATCCAGCGAGAAGAAAATTTGTTATTGCCAATAGCGTCTCCATAATTGGCACGCGGAATATTGGTCACTTGTCCTTCCACACTCCAACGATTGGCTACAGCAACACTTTGGTTGGAAAAAGATGAAGCTGATTCCAGTGTCTGTCTTACTGCATTGTAAGCTTCGTTTCCTTTTGAATATGAGAACTCAGCAGCTAAAGCAAACTGTTTGTAACGGATGTTGGTGTAAAATCCTCCAAAATAATCAGGAGTAGCACTACCCAAAGATACATAATCTTTAGAATCGATCCGACCATCATTATTCTGATCTACATAACGTACATCACCGGCACGGTATGGCTGATTACTACTGTTCAGCAATGCTGCCTCTTCTGCCTCCGACTGAGTGGAGTAAACACCCGTTGCCTGAAGTCCGTAAAACTCATATGGATTACCTCCTACTCGACTCACCAACATGGAACCGTCTTCATATTCAATTACTTCTTGTTCCTTGCCACCTAACGACTTGATATTGCTTTCCATAAAAGAAATGTTACCTCCGACAATCCATTCAAAATCACGCAGGCGAACAAGTGAAGCCTGTAAAGAAAGCTCTACTCCATTATTGTCAATCTTACTGACGTTTGCATAATAAGCAGACGTACCATAAACTGCAGATTTACTAATGTTCATAATAACATCTTTACTTCTTCCACGATAGTAATCAACCCCTACGTTAATACGATTTCTTAAAATGCTTGCGTCCAAACTCAAGTTCATTTGTGAAGTTACTTCAGGTTTCAAGTGTGTATTCGGAATTTGTGTACGCAAAATACCTGACACTGCCATATATGGCGAACTACTATAATACGACTTTCCGTAATTAGAAGAAAAACGACTGTTTCCCATCAGACTATATTCCGCACGAATATCCAGACGATTTATCCAATCTTTATCAATCAGGAAAGACATGTTTTTCATCATCCAGGTGGCACTACCTGACGGATATACCTGGAAATGATTTGTATATCTTCCGTTGGCAGAAGAACCGTCAATTGCCATATTGAATGCAGTATTCAGAACATTATTATAAGTATAGTCGACATGAGCATAGATATTCGCCCAGTTCCATTTGTTCTGATAACCATCGAAATAACGACCAACAGCATTTGCAGATCCCAACACCTGATAGAAATCATTAGTAGTGTTACGGGCATATGCTCCGTCATATTCCTGCAAAGTAGTCATTGCCTGGAATCCTGCCATAACGTTCAGTGCATGACGGCTGTTGAACAACTTGTTGTAGCGCGCATTTAAATTATAAAAGTAGTTAGTGGCTTCCGCTACACCTTCTCGTATCGTATTTTCTTCTGTACCATATGAGTCGGTGATAGGAACAATGGTAAGATCCGTACGTCCCGGAACAAAAATGTGTTCTTTATTGTAATTATAATACAACCCAAACACACCACCAAGAGAAAATCCGGGAAACATTTTATAATTGAAACCAGCTTTGATATTGACGTCATACTGCCGACTTCTCGCATCTAATGTATTAACAATAGCCAGCGGATTACTTACGGCATAAGCCATATTCTCGCTAATTCCATAATAATAGGTAGAATAAACCGGAGTAAATATTCCATTATCAGATTTTTGGTAAGGGGCCAGCAACGGAGACTGTGCATAAGCAGTGAGTAACGGATTGGTACGCATATTCATTCCTTGTTCCTGATAATTGCCATTGATATATGCCAATCCGACAGTAGCATAGACTTCAAAATTCTTACTCACCAAGAAGTTTCCGTTCAACTGGGTATGGTAGCGATTCTGCCGGGTACTTTTCAATATTCCATCTTCTTTAGAGTACCCCAAAGATAAATCATATTTAGCGATAGCATCACCACCTTCTACCCGAAACAGATTCTCCGTTACGAATCCTCTCCGGTAGATTTCATCCTGCCAGTTCGTATTGTTATTGTAGTAGTTAGCATATTTGCTGTTATTAGGATCACTCATAAAAGGAAATTCAGTAAAGAACTCATCCATATTACCGAAATAACTCATACCCATATCCGACAAATACGAACGGTAGTTGATTCCGTTTAATAATGGCATACGCTTATTATTCCAATTGATACCAAATTGTCCATAGTAACTGATTTCCGTATTCATGTTGTCCGAATTAGCACCATCTGTCTCAATCAGAATAACGCCATTAGCACCCATAGAACCATATAAAGCAGCCTCTGCACCTTTCAAAATTGTAATATTCTGAATATCCTGCAGATTGTAAGCTTGGAAAATATTACGGCTCAATCCGTTAATCAACGGAGAATCATTCACGTCCGGTATATGAGGTATACCATTAATAACAACTAACGGAGCATTGTTACCCACAAACGAACGTACTCCACGGAAATTGAGATAACTTCCCTCTCCAGGCATACCGCTACCACGAGTTACCTGCAAACCGGCAATTTGTCCAGCCAAAGCACGGTCTATCTTCATGCCGGCAGGCACAAAGTCTTTTTTGGCAATATTCTCAGCGGAAGTAGTAACACCGTTTGTCTCAATACGGAAAGGCAACACCGTTGTCTCATTATACTTATACTCCGATTCGGGAATCAGAATAATAGACATCTCCTTACGGTTATTTACCGCCTGAAACACTGTATAATACCCGGCAGCCCAAACAGAAATATTGGCTTTCTGCGGATCCTTGCATTGAATTTGAAATACTCCATTTTTGTCCGTAGTGACATCTTCACTTCCGGTGACAGAGATTACCGCACCCTCAATCGGAATATTCAGGGTAGATAATATTTTACCGCTTATTTTGCCTTGTTCCTGCGCATACAGATTAGCTGCGAACAGGCAAATTAACAGGGCGAAAAATAAAACTTGTATCTTTTTCATGTTGTCTTTATTTTCATAAGATTAATAACAGTCCTTAGTTGGTCTTAGGCACCAATGATATAACGATGCGTGTTTCAAGTTGCTTCCAGAACCTTTAAAGCGTATCACAATTTCAGAAGCTTTATCACCTGGAATAGTAACTGTGCCTACAGTACCACCGTCACGATCGTATTTTGCTTTATCTTTAAATCCTTGTTTAACAGCTTCATCTATATTTTCCGGGTATCCCCCTTCTTTACCACGGTCATAATGGAGAGCAGAATTGTTGTTTAGTTTAGACTGTGAAAAAGTACCAACTTTAATTTCCTCTCCATCTTTGAAAATTGAAAAATCAATCGCTCCCAAGTCTTTAGCTTGCCGGAATCCCATAGCAAACGTGTAAGTTCCAGGTGGAATTTTGTATGAAGTAGCGACATAATCTTTTCCTACCATTTCACCTCTAAACGGAGTATAGTCCAGCGTATAATTTTTATTTTCCAAATCTGTCAGAGTAAAATAAAGTACCCTATATCCTATCTTGGGAAATCCTAATGCCGGCCATCCATTTATAGTTGCTTCGTCTGTTTCACTGATCTTTTCAAATGAAAGATTCGTAGTGTTGAAATACTTTTCTTTATCACTTGCGCTCAGATATTCATAGTTTCTGAAAAGTTCCTTGAGACGGTAAATCAATACGTTAGTCGGTATTTTCATTTTTGTGACACGGTAAGCCGTTCCGTTACTCATAGGAATCGGATTTTCAAGGTCTACTTCCTGTACAGTAGTACGCCATTGTTTATCAAATACAGAAGTCAGATCTTCGTTTGTTTCAAAATCTTCCTTGCTATAAACGTTGTTAAAAAAAGCAGCTTGGAACACCCAATTCTCCAAGATGCTGTCTGCGCGTACCATATTCCAATCAGCCAAATTTTTCCGTGCGGTACTCAAGGCCTGATTCACCACATCATTGGAAGGGAGCAACATAGTAGCAGTGAGATTCTCAGACATGATGTTGAATTTTCTATTCTCGAAATAAGGAGCTTTGACGGTAAATACAGAATCATACACAGTATTTCCCGTCTTATCTACTCCTATCACCGTACTTGCATTTTTATCAAATGTCAATACATAACGTGATCTGACCATATTACGAAAAATAGAATAATCGTCTCCCAAATTCTCAATAATTTCATACAGACTTCTCGGAGACTCTACAGCCTGATCCAATAAATACAAATATCCATTGGTTAGCTTAATAACTTTAGTAACATTTGCATTGTTGAAACGAACACCGGCAACTGCTCTAGTCTCAGGAGAAGTGGTAGAAATCTTTAGATACTTACCACTCCACATCAAAATACGCTGTCCGTCTTCCAAATTAGAAGGAGAGATGGATGCATCAGAAATATAGGTTTGAGCAGTATATATAGGATCATCCCCTGCTGCAATACCTGATTCTACAGCTAGAATAGTGTACATCTGTTCTTTCTCCAATAGTTGCTCCACCATACCTGTTTCGTTAAACAATTGGTACATATCGCTCAATGAAGGCTCCTGAGCCAAATAATCGGTAATGGTTGCATTAACTACAGAAATCTCCGTATTATTCACCTTACTGGTATCTTGGGCATAATGCTCATCCCATGTGTCGGTACAACTACTCCCTATCAATCCGATTAGAGCAATGCCAAATATATATTTTCTTGCTTTCATAATTTATTCGTCAAATATAGGTTCAAATAATAAGTAATCAATAAGTATACGATAGTTGGGGTCTTTACTTGCAGCAGGGTCATTCATCACTAATCGGAAAGTGTGAGTAGAAGTCTCTGTAAATTCCAGTTCAGGATAAAGCACATAGGAATAACATCCTAATGTTTTAGAAGGAACTGTCGTATAAGGAGCGCATGTAACAGAGTTTTCTCCATCAAAGCTGAAAATCATTTTCCCTCCGTTACTGCCGCCTGTACTGGTTCTTATAAATTCCATGGAAGTGGCGTAACCAAATCGTAATGTCACTTTGTACTTTCCTTTAATGATAGATGGCGTTTGCATGGAAACCCAACCTGTATTACCCAAGTTTAACATCAGGAAATCCATATTATTTGCAGTATTCCATCCATTATTGGTTCGGGTAGTAAAATAAGTGACATTGTAATAACTACCATAAGTTCCAGAAGGATTATTAAGGCTATATTCATAACAATTGAGACCTGAAACATCACACTTTTTCTCTGCTGTACCAAAAGATTCTTGGAATTTGATCCCATCTTCTCCGTTACCAGCCGCTATCCAATCGCCAATAATAGAATAATTGCATACGTCAAACAAAACAGTTTCCGGTTCGGCTTCCGCCACAGGCAAGTAAGAAGAAACTTGATGAATATAACCATTTTTAGCTTGTAAATTACAATAGTCTTCTACAAAACAAGCTCGATTCTCATCCCTGTAGTTCAAATAGAATATCTTGTCTTCTTTGCTGATTCTTATCACGCTTCCAGCATTCAGTGTATTCCATATTTTGGAGGTTGCGTCCGGTGTATCAAAGCTACGTAATTTACTCAAATCATAGCTTCCATCCAAAACATGATAAGCTACATATTGATACAATGCATTCTCTGGATTAGTATAATCACTGCCTGCTCCCAACAGCTGTACCAAGTCTTGCAAACTGTTGACACCTGCTTCCTTGAATACATCGTCCGATACTGCCAACAATGTATAATTGCGTTTCTGCTGAGTGGTCTGACCCAAATCATCTACTATATCATCATATATAACATCTAATTCCGCACCCACTCCTGTAGCATCCATTGCAGATTTCAGAATTGTGTAGGGACGTCCGCTTTCAGATATACGAGCATATACACTTTCTGTAAGTGGCGTCAGCGTATTTTCCAATACATATACATAACCGTTAGATACCTTATTTGCAAACTCTATTACATGAGCTTCATTATTCAAGTAAACAGACTGCATACCACCACCTCCAACTTCCGCACTTCCGAAAGATACCATCAAGACATCATCAGAAACGGTCCTTTTTGCTAATGCCCCTTCCTTCTCTATGAAAATTTCCTGACTAATGGTATCCTGTACTATGTGATAGGACACTAGGCTACGTGCATACTCTGTACCCAAATCTTCAATGGAAGAAACTCCTTTTCGATTATAAAATTCTTTTACAGCAGCATTATTAGGTACAAAAAGTGTAAAAGACTGTGTTGCCTGATTTACAGCATTGTACAAGTCTGCATACTTCATAATGTGAATCCATTCGGAAAAGTCGTCTGACCTGTTGGACAAATAAGTTCCTGCAGGCTGCATATCGAAAACAACATATGTATCTCCGTCATACGGATCATTGCAAGCTGCACATAAAATAATGAACAGCATCCAGTATATTTTTTTCATTTTTTTCATTGCATATCGTTATTTAATTATTCATAATAAGGATTTTGCTTCAATAACGAGTTGGTGGATATGTCACTGGCAGGAATTGGCAAATACCAAGCATTGTCGTTGTCTAAAACAGAGCCCAACCATCTGCTTTCCGCGGTAAGATTATTCTCCATTATAAGTATTTTGAAGCGACTTTTATATTTGAAGTTCTGTTGCTTGCCATATCGTAACAGATCGTACCAGCGCTTTCCTTCTGCAGCAAATTCCATATCCCGCTCGTCCAGCAACATTTCCAACAATATTTCCTCAGTAGCTTCATTAATATTTTCCGCACTGACTTCATCTCGTGGTCTCAACTCAGAACGTTCACGTATTCTATTTATGATAGCCAATGCTTCTGTCCAATTGGCAGAACCGCCAATACGAATCAAAGCTTCCGCTTTCATCAACATCACATCTGCCATACGATAAATAATATAGTTGGCATCCAAAATTGTACGTACTGCTTCCCGATCGGCTACACCCAACCCTGAGTATTTCCAAATAATACCATTTTCCGGATAGCTGGTATAAGTTATACCAGCAAACGAACCATAATAGGTACGATTTACTTCATCCTGATTTTGGTAGAATTCATTTATCAAGCGGATAGTCATCGGTTCTGAATACATATAAGTATTGACCGTGACGTCAGAGCCATAAGGAAGAAGTTTTGACGGACTTCCGCCTCCTTGTGCATAATTCGTTTCGTCATACTGTATCTCAAAGATAGATTCATTACTATTACCAGGATAAAATATATTGTACCATTGTCCAGGTGTTGACATAAACACGGGACGTATGGGAGCTGTGGAGTTAATCAAGTAATCAGCGTATGTAACACATTCTTCATAATCTTCCGCCCAAAGACAGGTTTCCGCCATTAGTGCATATAGAGCCCATTTGGTAGCACGTCCTTTAGTAGCCCATGTTCCGTTAAATGTTTCTTTAGCGGCATCAGTTGCCAATGCTGCACGTACATCACTTTTGATTTGTTCCAGAATCTCCACTTCGGAAGACTTTGGCACGTCAGTAGGCATGGCATCGTCTACATAAGGTTCAGTAATCAAAGGAACTTCCCGAAAGTTGCGTACTAAATATAAATACGACAGTCCACGCAAGAAATAAGCTTCCGTCAAATGTGAATCCATTTGCGATTGATAGTAACTCTCGTCTTTCTCAATTACCCCTGGTGCATATTTCAATACAGCATTTGCCATACCGATTACTTGATAGAATGTTCCCCATTGAACGGCTGATGTACTGGGCAATACTGTAAAATTCTGAATTTGACCAGCCGGAGTCGATCTTACCGGAACAATAACGGAACTTCCTCTCAATTCCCCCCAATCTATGATATAGGGAACGCAATCACGCAAACGACTGTAACCTTGTGCAAGAATTGCCTCTACATCTTCGGAAGATTCCCAATACATATCGGTGGATTGTTTATCTTTAGGCTGTACATCGAGCCAATCGCTGCATCCGCTCATTAATAAGCCACCGAATAGTAACAATATAGTAAATATTTTTTTCATTTTCGTAAATCTTTTAGAAACTTAAATTAAAGCCAGCAACAAGCTGAATAGAAGCAGGTGTAGTGGCTGTATCTCTGGCATACGTATTCTCAGTCTTTACCTCTGGGTCCTGCCCTGTGTACTTAGTCCATGTGAAAAGATTGTATCCGGTTACGTACACATCAATATTGTTGAATCCCCAACGCTGAATCGCTTTCTTCGGCAAACGATAGGTGAATGATAAGGATTTTAAACGCAAATAGGAAGCGTCTTCAACAAAGCGATCAGATCCTAGTGTATTGTACCCCTCTCCATAAAGTGCACGTGGAATGTCGGTTTGATCACCTTCATTACGCCAACGTCTGAGGACAGCCGTACTTTGGTTATCAATACCACGCATAGACTCATTATTCAAGCGAGTAGCGTTAACCACATCCTGCCCGTAACGCCCATAGAAAATAGCAGATAACTTAAACTGCTTATAGCTGACATTGAGTCCTGCACCTCCTGTAAGTCTCGGATTTGAATTACCCAAATAGACTATATCGTACTGATTGATAACACCATCATGATTTACATCTTCATAGATTGCATCTCCGGGAGCCACGGTATATGATCCATTCCTCATAACAATTGCATTACCGGAAATATCTTTCATCACGTTACCTTCAATGTCACGTGCATAAGTTGCGTCTTTATTTTGATAAACGCCTTTGTAACGATAACCATAGAACGATCCCATCGGACGACCTTCTTCTCTACGATATGCGTAATTACCATTACCGAAAGTATAATTCTCTTCGATATAATTATCAGGCATTTCCGTAATCTTATTCTCATTGTGGGCAATATTGAAGTAGACTCCCACACGCCAGTCTTTGTTTTGGAACGGAACAGCGTCAACACGGAATTCCCATCCTTTATTTGTCATTTTCCCGGAATTCATGTAGCTAATTTGATAACCATTTCCATAACCGATAGTGGTCGGCATCTTTACCTTTGGTTGTAACAGGTCTTTTACATATTTCTGATAGACATCAACAGTAAAGCGAAGTTTGCCTTTTAAGAAAGTAGCATCAAGCCCTGTGTTATATTCGGTTGTTGTTTCCCATTTCAGTTTATTAAGTTGCATAGAACTCGGAGTAATGGCACTCATATCCATGTAGTTATTCCCGGAAGCATAAGAACCCAGATAGAGTGAAGCACCACTGGCTGAATTCCCGGTCTGTCCCAAACTAAAACGAAGTTTGAACTCATCCATCCAGTCATTCGAAAAATCCATGAATTTCTCATCTGCCAAATGCCAAGCTAAACCAACAGTAGGAAACATACCAAAACGTTCCGATTTACCCATGGTCGAATTGCTTTCCATACCTAGTGAAGCATTGATAATGTAACGGTTCAATAAGGTATAGTTCATTAAAGCTACACCGTTAATATTGCGTGTTTTGGAATCACCAGAACTAATTTTGCGTACAGCACTTCCAATGGTAGGATCAGCAAGTCCTGAAGATACGTTACCAGAAGTTTCGCTTCCATAGCTGGATTTATTCGTTTCCGTAGTACGGAATACTGCAGTCGCGATAATTGCATGTTTATCGTTCCAGTTTTTGCGATACATCAACTTATTTTCCGTATTTATAGTTAATAAGTCAGAAGAGGTATCCGTACTACGATTTGACATTTTGTCTGTCCATGCAAGACCAGTAGCCACCTGTGGCAAAAACATACGCCCTTTAGTATTACGGATATTCATGTTAACATATCCTTCATAAGTCAGTCCATTCAAAATGTCATATTTAATACGAAAATTCATTTTACTTTCCCGCTGTATGGTTCGGTTGACACTCTCATTTGCCATAGCAATAGGATTATAGTACTTATCACCATTAAAAGCAGGATCCAATGTAGAATTTTCATTGTGATTGAAATACTGTGATGTACGATTCCCTGTCTCATCGTCAATGTAGTAAGGTGATTTGTTCGGTGCTTTGCGGAAAGCTTCCCCACGTACATTATAATAGTTATTATTTCTCTCAGATTGAGTATAAGAGAACTGTGCATAAAAATTCAATTTGTCAGAGAACTTATAATTTACATTCAATGAAGAATTCAAGCGGCTGAAATCGGTTCCGACAGTCGTACCTCCTTCGTCCAAATAACCCAAAGAAAAACGATAAGTCGCTCTTTCACCACCACCACTCATAGAAAACGTATTTTCCCATGACTGAGTATTCCGACGCACTTCGGACAGCCAATCTGTATTCTGGTTATACTCGTCAAAATATGTCCAATCCGGCTGATAACCGATCTCAGGAGAACCGTAAAGCATTTGCAAGTAGCTGGTAGAGTTGGCAAGACCAATATAATTGGCACTATTCCACAACGCTTCAGATACCAAAGCAGAATATTGGTTACCGTTCAACATCGGAATGGTTTCCGGCTCAAACTTAGCGGAAAATTTGGATGAGAAACTAAAACGTGTTTTCCCTTGTACCCCCTGCTTAGTCTTGATAACCAATACACCGTTGGCACCGGAAGTACCCCAAACGGCAGTAGCTGCTGCATCTTTCAACACTTCGATAGACTCAATATCTTGCGGAGAGATATTCAACAAGGCACCCAAATCGTCATTATTGATGGTAGAGAAATCAGTATTATCATCAATTTCTGCCGGATAAGGAACTCCATCTACTACAATCAGTGGTTCTGCATTAGCATTCAGTGTACTACCACCACGAATCTGTATGGAAGCACGTGCTCCAGGGTCGCCACCACCTAATACAATATCCACACCACCGAGCTGTCCTTGCAAGGCATCTTCGATGGAAGTTACAGGAGCAACAGCCACCAAATCTTCCATACTAACCTTCTGCGTTGCAGAAGATTGTTCTCTAGCACTGATACCTAAGTCATTCCGTTCGATTCGTTTTCCTTGCACAACAACTTCATTAATGGTCTGTGTATCATCTTTTAGGACAACATTCAACCGTGTCTGACCGTTGTATTTGATTCTTTCACTCTTTTTTCCAATATAAGAAAAAACGATGATCAGATTGTTCTCATTCGGGATCGGAAGGTTATAAATACCGTCCAGATTTGTGACAGTACCACCTAAAGAACGGTTTTGGGAGTTGAGAATATTTACGTTCACCCCTATCATAGGTTCTGCTGTCGTCCCGAACATCTCGGTCACTTTTCCAGAGAGGACTTTCGCTTGTCCGAAAGCTTCGCCAGTAGTTGCTGCGAATACGATAGCAATCAGTATGTATTTTAATAATTTCATAATCTCTGTTTTTCTGTTAATCAAAAGACATCATCAATCAGATGGAAACAACCTCCTTCGTATGCAAATGGGAAGTAATCGTAATCTGATACCACTTGACATTTGTTTCCACCTTCCAATTGGATACTTAGTGAAGTTCCATTATCTGTATAAATTAGCTGCGGTGCAGTAGCTCCTTCCGTCTGTACCACACGTTCACTCCAATAACGCCCACTTTTAAAATCGGATCCTATATACGGATAAGATGGAATAACGTTTTGAGCAGCAGTAATAAAATAGGAATTCAAATAATTTGCCAATTCTTTTGCATCAAATGTACCACTTAACTTACCTTCAGCATCAAATGAAGCATCAATCGCTCCTGGAATTTTATTTGATGCCAATGCCCGCTTTATAGCATCGTTAGTCGGGATAAATGCAACGAACCGTCCTTTACCAAATAAATTCATCATAATCTGATTGGATATAAGATTTGCCTCACGCAATAACTGAGCAAAACAGTAATAGGGATAATTGTGATCCGCACAGATAGCAATGTTATAAGCCAAATCCCCGCTCTCTGCTGCAAACAATTGTTCAGCATCAAAGCTATATGTACTTCCGTTACTTCCATTTTTAAGTTTAGTAAATGGTGTAAAAACTGTACCATTGAACTGAGGATTCAACTGTTGATTGAAAGTTGAGCTACAAGTGATGTTTCCATCTTTAACGAACCAGTAGTTCCAGGTAGACTCCGTAGGAATCACACGCGTTCCTCTTTCTGGTAATTCACTTGATTGTTCACTCGAGATACTAGCTGAATGCAAATACACGATATTTTGCTTGGCAGTATTGCTGATTTCCGCCCATCCATCATCTCCTTCTGCTTCCAACCCCTGTGTACTGTAAACCGTCCGAATGCCAGAGGCTCCAAATTGTTCGGCTGTAGGAACCAAGACAATATATTTACTCAAGTCAGACACATAAGAAGAGAACAGTGAACTCCCTAACAATGCGTAGAGAAAAGAACGTGCACTTTTATATTGAAACAAAGGTCCGATAACGGAAGCAAATGTGCTAGGTTCCTTAATTTCATCCATACCATAGAGAGCACCATTAACACACATCGTTTTTTCATTCAATGCAGCAGGATTAATATTAAGAGATGAGCCCGCCAAATTCTTCAATTCATCGTCTCCTAACTCTTCAGGGAATAACATACTACCTCCATAAATAAATTGATAGAGGAAATAATTCAACGCTAGCGCATCTACTTCCTGCATAGAAGAATAACCACCGATTTTCCAAAAGCTATCAAAGAAACTATTAATAGCAGTGTTTGACGGTGCAAAAATACTATAAGAAAGAGCTGTCAACGCCGTAAAATTCAAATAGCTGCTTGTAGGCCATTCACAAGCAATATTTGGCAATCCCCCATGCTGATACTGATAGAGCGTATCCACTCCGTATGCTTTAGCATATGACTTACTCAATTCATCATCTGCAACGTAAACGCCAAACGAATCATACAAATCAAGGAAAGTCGAGTATTTTTCTTTATTTTTCAGTTCCGTATAAATCGTTTCTAGCGGTTCAACGACTCGATCAACAGCATGAATATAGCCGTTATTAGCAATAATTCCATATTCTTTTACAGATGCATTAGATACATTGAAACCATCATCTCCCGTCCAAGTAGAATTGGGGTAGAAAGCCTCGTAATTATTTTTAGCATCTATACCTTTCGTCTGGAAATAACGGTAGGAAAATATAGGCAAATAACGTTCTAAGTGATACACCATGACAGAAGCCCCTGTAGGGGTTGTCTCAACAGTAGGAGCATCGCTACTTCTTGTGCGGTGTTTGTAATACAATCCTGCTTTTATGTTCTGCTCCTCTTCCGTTTCCGTACTTCCTGTTGGACGGAAATTGACTAGTTTCTCCTTATTATAAGAATAATAGAGCACGTGGTACCCAATCAATTTACTCACTTCGTTAACAGGCATATCACTGATGCTGGTAAATCCTCTCTTATTCAAATAAGTTTGAAAAGCATCGTCGTCTGGAGCAATAATAGTTAAAATTGCTTTACCCTCCAGCATTTGCTTGTAGCCAGCAATCTCTAGCCCCTGCAAGAAAATAGAATAGTTTCCGTGTTCACCGGAACTTAACACTTCCCATGCATTGTCTGCTACCCAATCAGGTACTTCATAGTGCTCATCCATGCTATCTTTACATGCAGTTAAGAGTAATGGAAGACATAGCAGCCAAAGCATTCTCCGTAAAAATACTTTGTTGTTCATTTTTTTTATTAATTTAAAATTAGGAGTTCTCTCTATCATTATTCAAAATTCAGATTAATTGATAATGTATAATCTTCATTATTTATTGTATTTCACTATTTATTCACCGTATGCTTCATTCCAAGCCTTTTCATACTCATCTGGGAATTCGAGTGAAAGAGCATAGTTTTCAATCATCGTATATCCGTTCTCTGCAATACGAACGGCATCTCCAGCATTATTTTTATTTAGCCCCCATTTGTCCTCAAAATCATCGGGTATGCCGTCGCCATCCGTATCTTTTCTAGCAGTGCCAACATTAATATTTTGCCAAGTCTTGGCAAGAGGGTATTGTGTCTCTATGTTTTGATTTCTAAAAATTGTTCCTTTAGTACCTAATGAAGTCAGTTCATCAATCATGAATTTATCTACCAAATCACGATTGGGTAAAACCGGTCCAACATTTTTAACAATCCAATGATAAGCTTCTGTAGCACTAGTTTTTATGCTGATTTCCGAATGTTGGCTATCTGGTTTACTCAGAAAGACAGGAGTGGCACTACAATAGGTTTGCCAATTACCCTGAGTGATTTCGAATCCATTTAATGTGCCGTCTTTATCGTTATCATAATAATTACCTACACAATAAGTATCAAAATCACCATCACCATTACCACCTATAAAAGGTTTAGTTGGATTTACTTGTTGATAAGTATCTACCAAATAATTTTTATTGTCACTACTTATTCCATTATAATGATATTTCGTTTCATCATCGAACATACTCTTATCTGTAGTTTCTATAGGATATGACGTATTCACCCATGTATAAGCTGGTCCTTTGATAAAATAATTATTTTCAATAACTGTGTTAGAGTGCCCTGAAGATTCCCCCCCCATATTATAAGCCGCTCCATTTCCCCAATTATAGATAACATTGTTAACAAATTGATTCAATCCTTTCACTTTAAAATTACGAGTTTTATTATCAATAAATAGATTTCGGAAAACAGTAACTCCTTCTTCATCACTAGTTTGAACTAAACCTCCACAAGAATGATTCTGGCATCCTTGTCCTAAAATTGAATTCTGCAATGTTATGTTATAGAGACCTTTCGGTTGCTTGTCATTATTGAGTGAAAAACATTCATCTGTTCCCCATGTGAAAGAACAATGATCATAAATTTGATCATGCCCATAGGCAGCTCCTCCTGCGTCTATGTTGTCACTGCCACTAACCTGGCGACCAGTACGCATACGCATATAACGTACAATCAGATTATTTGCATTGGTGGAAGAAGTCCTACCATTATAAAGTTCGATGCCATCACCGGGAGCTGTCTGAAACAAGACTGTTTGATTGTCCTTAAACACAAGTACTTCTTTATTCAAATCAATCACACCTGACACGTTAAACACTATAATTCTGTTTGCTTGACTAACAGCATCTCTTAACGATCCAGCACCACTATTATTCAAATTAGTTACTACATAAATTTCCCGGTTGTTACTACCACGTGCACCATCAGCGTTTCTACCATATCCTACTGCACCCGGAAATGCCGGTGCATAATTGGCTAAGACAGGAAATGCCGGACCAGAACTTGTATTACCACCACTTTCTTCCTCCTCTAGATATGAACTGTAAGGATTGATAGCAGGATCTGCATCCTCCTCATCTACAGGTTCTTTATCCACGCAAGCCGCTAACGACGAGAGTGAAAACAAAAAGAAATATAAAATGCTTGTTAAGCATCTCACGGCAATTGGACATGCCTTTTTTTGAAAAGTTGCTGTGTTTCTCATTTTATATAAAAAATAATTAATAAATACTCATTTGATTAATAAATTAAATTCAAACCTAAAAAATTGTATATCCGTTGTCAAGTATACTTAATTATTTTGCTATTTACGTAATCAGTAGTTGAATATCTATTTTAATATTGATCCTCATCTTTATACGTAAAAATCAAGACTTTTTAGTTATTAAGGTACAATGCCCCATTGTGATGCATAAGCATCCTGAATTTCTTTGGTATTGAAACATACAATCTCAATATTAGGATAATAATCAATAGTAGCATCTATCCTAACTGAAGATTCGTCTAATTCATCCATAGGATACCATTCTGAATATTCTCCGTCATCCCATTCTACTCTATAATAAGCTGAATACCACGAAACTTCTGTTTCGCCAATCATAGTATCAATATTTGACTGTAATTTAGCCCATATACCTGTTATTAAATATAATTTATAGCCAATATCATCACCATTTGGTAATCTTACCATTTTATGCCAACTTACATTATTAACAGCCATTCCATTCCTATCTATAGAAAAGTCTTGTTCACAATACCCTTTATAACAATATTCTTTTTGAGTAGAATTATATACAATTCCAAGAACAAAGTCAATATCAGTTGGCCTAGCTGGTTCAAAAATGGATCTCCATTGATAATAAGTATTAACACTAACATTTCCGTTTACATAAGGACCTGAAGAACCATCGTCGTATGTTTCATCATAAAATCCTAATGTAATATCTAATGTGTAATCATTGTTTTCAGTATAAGGAAAATCTACATCAAATTCAACAGTAAAGGCTGAATTTGTGAAAGAAGAATCCGCTCTTTTAAGAATAATTCTATCGTAGAGCACCGTACTTGCTTCACCGTTCTTTAAGGTTACCAAAGCATTGCATAGTTCAATCGGATATGTATATGATTTACCATCATCAATTTCTATATTCAATTTAATTCGATGTTTTCCGAAAGGTATCAAGAAATTACCTTTTACATTCTTTCCACTTTGTGGATAAAGGCATCTAGTAAGATCTTCCTGATTATCAATATATACAAAACACTCATCTACATGATCACCCGTATTATACTGATAATCAAAATAAGGTTTTGTGAATAAATTCAGATTAACCATACATGTATTATCACTTGTCCCATCATTTAACAGTCCTTGCTGCACATCTCCTTGCATCAATGCAGTCTCTTCATATTCCATAAGGCCATTACCATCACATGAGATAGCAAGCAAAGGAATAATTAAAAATAACATCGATTTGATAATTTGTTCTTTTTTCATGGTATTACATTTTATTTGTTCATTAATTGAAACTGTAGTCGAAAATTTCCTATCATTTCTATTTCTATATTATTTGTTCAGTTCAATACATCCCATAATGAAAGGTCCTGTTGCTTTAGCATCATTATCTCTCATTTTCTCTCCTATATAATACTCAAAACTACCGTCACGATAAGGCTTACCGCCTAATCCACCCACTTGGCAACATCTTGTCAATGTCAATGTTCCGTCCGAATTTGAGATTAGCAGTTTATTGCACAGCCCCTTAAAGGCTTTTTCTGCAATAGCACGATACTGACTATCAATGTATCCTTTATTCACAGCTTTCATATAGGCATACATACATTGCGCCGTAACAGAAGCTTCCGGGAAATTACCGGTACGTGAAGGTTGGTCAATTACCTGATACCATAAACCATTTTTATCTTGGTATTTTGAAAGAGTTTCTGCTAATTCTTTCGTCCATTTAATCATATCAGCATAGCCTGAATGATCTTGGGGAATATATTCCAAAGCATCTACCAAAGCCATAAACCACCAACCAATACTACGTCCCCAGAAATTAGGAGAATGGCCAGTTTCCGGATCAGCCCAGCGCTGGCTCCGGTCCTCATTCCATGCATGATAATAAAGTCCCGTCTTGGTATCGTATGTATGCTGATGGCAGAGAGTGAACTGTTTAACAGCCTCATCAATCCATTCCGGACGATTAAATTCAGCTCCATATCGAGCCATAAAAGGAGAAGCCATATACAATCCATCCAACCACATCTGATTAGGGTATATTTTCTTATGCCAGAAACCTCCATCTGTTGTACGAGGTTGCTTTTTTAGCTGATCTATCAAATTCTCGATAGCCAATTTATATTTCTCCTTTTTGGTTTCATTGTACAAATCAAACAGAACTTTTCCGGAATTGATATAATCCAAATTATAGGTTTCTTTCTTATATAAATGAATCTCTCCTTTGTCGTCTACCAAAGAATCAGCCCATGCCTCTACATAATCAAAGTACCTACGGTCTCCTGTTTTCTTCCAAACTTGTAACATCGCACAACAACCTACTCCTTGCGCATAACCAAAATACAGGCGTTTTCCATGATCCAGTTGCCACGCTTCCGGAAAACGACGAATTTCCGAATCGGCAAACAGACGATAATAAGTGTCGGAAGAAAAAGTATCCGTACGGAAAGGAACTGCCGGAAGTCCGGCTTTATTAAACAGATTCACTCTAAAGAAAGTCCCATAACCGTAGCGTACAGCTACAGGTGCAGAGACATAAGTTGAAGAAAGTGTTATCAAACTTCCATCAATTACAGCTTCAGCCGGATAAAACCGCGCATCATTGCCGGCAATAAAAAATCCTTTTACCGGTTCATTGCCGGGTGTCTGCAGGCCACCTTCCGCAAATTCAAAATCTAATGTAATTTCTCCCCCATTCACTTTCATTGATTTGTAGAGAGGTCCTGAATAAACAATCTTTTTACCATATTGCTTTGCTAATGCCCAAGCTGCCAGCCGTTCGCCCGGTGCAACTTTATTTCGTGGATGTATGTCGGTAGAATCGGCTGCATCCGTCACTACTGCCATACCAATATTTTCAAGTCCACTTAACCATGTTTTTAATTGTGCTTCACGAATACCTGCCGGTTGCTTGTAATGTGGTGCAATCTGTACGAAATAGAAAGGCATATCCGGCTGATTCCATTCTTTCCGCCAACTATTAATCAGGTTAGTAAATACTTCCTGATATTTCTCATAACGAACAGAGTTGGATTCTCCCTGATACCAGATATTTCCTTTTACAGTGTACCCTACTATAGGAGCAATCATGCCATTCCACAAAGTAGCCGGAACCTTACACTTATCTTTTTCCCTACTCACCCTTTCTTTTGAATATTGTTTTAAGACATCAGCATACAGCAGATTGTTTTCCATCACTTTCATACTTGTCCAAGATTCAGCATGTGTTCCTCCCCAAGTAGACTGAATCAATCCAACCGGTGTACTCAATTCTTTATACAATTTACGTCCAAAGACAAATCCTACAGCAGAAAAGTCTTTCAGATTCTCCGGATTACAAACCACCCACTTTCCAACGCAATCTTCTTTCTCACTATCAGGTGCCAGTTGATGCTCTACATGAAACAGGCGGATTTCCGGAAAATCAGCATCTTTCATTTCTTCCGCTTCATTCAACATTCCTGTTTTCCATTTCACTTGCGGATTACGGGCTACGGGAAATTCCATATTTGACTGTCCCGTACAAAGCCAAACTTCACCTATTAATATATTATTGATCCGGATCTTATTATCACCTTTCAACATTACAGATTGTCCGGAAGTAGCAGCCGGTGTTTGTATCATCAGTTCCCAATGACCGTTTGCTAAAGCAGTCACCTTGTATTTCTTATGATCCCATGAAGTCTTTACCAAAATCTTTTCTCCGGGACGTGCTTTTCCCCAAAAACGTACTTTCGCATTTTGCTGAAGTACCATATTATTTGATAATATAGAAGGAAGTTGTATATCTGCATGAATACCTATTGGAAAGAAACAGACCAATAACCACAGACAAAAAATAATTCTACAGAATTTCATTGTATTTTATAGTTTTAGATTCAATATTTTACTGAATAAGCACATGTCAAAGATACCGCATTACATGGTAGAGTTAAAGAAAAGGAATATGGAGAATTCGACTTTCTTATGTAAATTCATATGTGTACAGCCCATCACACGCCTATTTTGTACGATTTTACAGGCTATGTACGATTTTCCAGTCTTTCTACCCTTCTTTTTTAATTCACTTTATTTATCTCAACCTTTCTCATAACCAATGCATCAATAATATCTTCATCTATCTTCACATCTTTTTTAGCCGTAATAGTCAAATTGTCAAAACAGAAATTGGATAATTTATATTGTTTTGATTTCTCTACAGCAAAAAAGGAATCACAATCCAGATGAATATTACGCATTGTAATATAGCTGGAATACGAGACTGGCATATCCTTGCGATCTTTCAAATCATAAAACTGTGTCCAAGGAGCAATAAAGATACAATTGCGGACATTTCCTTTTATGTCTTCAACGAGGATGTACTTATATTGTTGGGGAGTATCCGGACGCATTTTCAACCACAACAGGCGTTTAGCCTGGTCCAGATTGCAGCGTCGAAGAATTATATTATGATTATATATCGATTCGCTACCGCAAGTCAGCACTCCGTGACAGAATCCAAAAGTACAGTCTTCAATAATAATATCACAATTGCCACCATTATCGGGATTTTGATCAGCCCATGGTCCTTTGCCGCCTTTTAATGCAATTGCGTCATCATTAACCGACATATAGCATCCCTTGACAAGTACATTTTTACATGCATCAATATCGATTGCATCCGTACTTGGAGCCTTTACAGGAGAAGAAGGTGAAAAGATATGCAAATCCAAAAGTTTTACGCTATCACACTTATAAATGTGAGTTGTCCAAAACGGAGAATTAACAAGTCGCACATCTGAAACTTGTACATTATTGCTATGAGATATATGAAGTAGACGAGGACGCAATTCATCCATATTAGTACATTTAGGAATAACACGCCGCCGCAACCAAAATGACTTCCAATATCGTTCACCGTTTCCATCAACTTTTCCTTTTCCGGAAAGGGTGAAACCATCTACCTTATCAACATTAATCAAAGCTGAAAAGTACTTTAGGTTCTGTCCCTCCATCCGTGTTTCTATTACAGGAAAGTTGCTAATATCGTCACTACCTTTTAATATAGCTTTCTCTTCCAAATGCAAGTGTGTTCCCGGCTTAAAGAACAGCGCACCACTAAGATAAGTACCTTCAGGTATAACAATGACTCCGCCTCCATTATTAGACGCCAAATCTATAACAGCCTGAATTTTCTCTGTCTGTAACAGTGTACTATCATTCACTACTCCATAGTCGGTAATCAAGAAACTCTTTCCTAATCCATTTATATCAGTTTTTTCATTTTTGTAAAACCAATCCGGTATAATTTTACCATCGGGAAATTTTTCCTGACTAAACAGTTGCAGACTGCAACATGTCGCTACTATTAAAAATGCTGACTTTATCATTTTCTATATCTCGTTACTTTTTTGCAAAAGTACCGCATGTTTCCATTTGCCCCAAAGCAAAGGATATGGAGATATTGATTTTCTTATGGAGTTCTATACAAAGGATTCAAATACTATTTATCTATATACAATATTCCATATTCAGACTTATTTTTGTACATATATCGAATTAAAATAAAACGCTCTCTACAGTATCAAAAAAGCGCATCCTCTTTATAAATTTTGTAAACACAATCTCTCCTTTACGTCCGCCACCACGAAGAAAGATTTCATAAGTACTATTTCCTGATTCTTTTATTTCCAGCAGATCCAAATCCGTATTCTTTGTTTGTTCCCCGCGTATAACCGTTTTTAATACCCCTCCTGTTGTCCGGTCCAGTTCCACTCTTTGACATTTTAAACACCCGGCTCCAAGTAGTACTTCCCGCAGTATAATGTTCCATTATCTCTGCTTCCGTCACTCGATATGTACCTTGCCGGATATATACAGTATCTCCTGCCATCACTTTTGATTGTGCTTTACCCAACGTGGCAAAAGGCTTATCAATCGTCCCACTGTTTGAATCGCTTCCATTAGTAGCCACAAAATAATTCGTAGCCGAAAGAGAAAAGAGGAAACATCCTATAAAAAAAAGAAGAAGGCTAATACGTTTCATTGTATATTAAGTATTATGTAGCAGCAAAGCTACTGTTTTTTATACCATAGGAGCTGTAATATCGTACGTAAAGAATAGAATTTTGTCTTTTCTACTTCAATTATCAGACAAATTCCAGCATTAACAATCATAGTTCATAATAACAATAGTTTGATATAAGGATAAAAATGCATCCTTTATATACAAATTTGCAGGTGAATACTCTCCCAATCCACTTCCTTTGTAGAAAGAAAATATTCAATCTTTATAACAATATAATTATGAAAAACTTATTTTATGCGCTTACATTTTTTAGTTTTGTCACAGCTTGTAGTGATAATTCAGTCCAAAATCCAACACCACCTCCCGTGTCTGATAATGGTGATAACAATAATATGCAAGTTGTTGAGTTTCTAAGAAATCGTGCTATGGTGGCAAGTTATAACACTATCTTTCCTAATAAAGAAACAGAAAGAATAGAAAGAAAAGGCGTACTACTCAGCTGGAGATGGCTTTCCACCGATCCGGACGATATTGGTTTTGATATCTACCGCAAAGAAGGTAACTATAAATTCCAAAAGCTAAACAAAACTCCGATTATCAATAGTTCTAATTACAAAGATTTAACAGCAAACATTAATAAGATTCTCAAATACGAAGTTCGACAAGCAAATACCAATAATATTTTATGTTCATGTAACTTTACTCCGGAAATGGCACAGAACTTCTACCGGACGGTCCCATTAAACAATAATAATCTGCCATATCCCGATTTAGTATATAAAGCTTCGGATGCAGCTATTGGCGATTTAGACGGCGACGGAGATTATGAATTGGTTCTGAAACGTGAAGTGTCACCTCTTGACAATGGTAGCACGGGAATTGGAATTACTCCCGGAAGTTGCCTGTTAGAAGCATACAAGCTAACAACCGGGACATTTTTATGGCGTATCGATTTAGGCTCTAATATCCGGCAAGGTATTCATTATACTCCCTTCATTGTATATGACCTGAATGGAGATGGCAAGGCGGAGATCGCAGTCCGCACCTCCGAAGGTACCGTTTTCGGGGACGGAACGAAAATAGGCGATGTCAACCAAGATGGAATAACCGACTATGTAGACAGGGCTCCCCAAAGTGCCACTTATGGCAGAATTATCACAGGGCCGGAATTCTTATCTATCATTGAAGGCAGAACCGGAAAGGAAGTAGCCCGAACCGACTATATCTACCGTGGTGAAAAAAATAAATGGGTGACATATTGGGGAGATAATTGGGCAAACAGGATGGATCGTTTTCTGATGGGAGTCGGACACTTCAGATCTCAAAAAGGAATTCCAAGCCTACTCATGTGCAGAGGATATTATAAGAACTACCAGATTGTAGCTTTAGATTTTACTGATAACAAAATAACAGAGCGATGGCATTTTGATACAGCTGACAACTATTCGGATTATATAGGGCAAGGTAATCATAATTTAGCAGTCGGAGATATAGATGATGACGGAAAAGACGAAGTCTTATATGGGGCATGTGTCATAGACCATAACGGTAAAGGGCTATATAGCACAAAATTAGGACATGGTGATGCCATGCATTTGGGCAAATTTGATCCTACACAGGAAGGGTATCAAGTAGTAGTCTGCCATGAAGAACCCAAGGAGTATGGAAATATTGGAACAGAATTCCGGGATGCCAGAACGGGCAGGATATTACATTATATTCCCGGAAACGGCAAGGACGTAGGACGTTGTATGGTCGCAGATGTTGATCCGGACAGTCCCGGATGTGAATATTGGTCGTCAGAACCGGACGGTGTCATGTATTCCTGCAAAGGAAATGAACTGACAGGTAAAAGGGCACCTATAGCCAAAGGTGGTGATACATCATACAATATGACAATCTGGTGGAGTGGATCATTAAACAGGCAAATGCTTGATTACCTCGTTATTCACAGCTATACCGACGGACGTTTGTTCAATGGCAGCGATTGGGGTGTAAAAACAGCCAGCGGAACCAAAAACAATGCCTGTTTTTATGGCGATATTTGGGGAGACTGGCGGGAAGAAGTTATCTTCGTTGATGAAAATGATACAGAGCTAAGAATCTTTACTACTGATTTTGAAACCGACTATCGTTTCCATCCTCTAATGGACGACCATTTATATCGTTTAAGCGCTACACATCAGAACATAGGTTACAACCAGCCCACTCATCCGGGTTACTATATCGGTTCTGACTTGAACAAATAAAAAAGAAAGGCGTGTATGCTTTCCGCAAAGAACATACACGCTTTTTATAAAACTAACCCTATTCAAAACTCTATCATTTCCTTACCTCAATAAATATCAGAAAGCAAATACATATCGGGAGCTTACTCCAGGTCTGTCGTATTTCAATCCATCAACTTTGGTACTTCCACTGCTTGTCAACTGTACTCCAAATATACTTGTATTATTACGCTCTGTAGACGACCAATAATACATGTCATTTTTCAGTCCGTCACTACCTGTTATTTTTCCCAACTGCGTATTCATCGTTTCCCAATTAGTTACCATTGCCCTCAAATCACCGACAGAAGGAATAAACCAACCGGAAGAAATACTCGGAGCAACCAAATTATAGTTATTCAAGGAATTCACTAAAAGTGACTTATTCTTTGCTTCCGCATATTTTTTAATTACTTCCGTGTGATTATACCCTAATCGCTGATCCCTCGACGTACCATTCAATGTTCCGGTAGACGCCGATCCATCCCATCCCATCGGACTTAAATCAATATAGGAATTTCTTTCGGCAAACTCTGTACGATACCAAACTCTTATTTCATCTTTCTCCCCAAAAACAATATTGGTATTCTCTTTCAGCCCCAAAACCAATCCATGGGTACAGCCCGGATGATCACGCAATAATGCATCCTGACGTTCAGAATAAGTAAATTCATTATCTTCTGTAAAAGGATATAACACAGAAGGCATCGGATTACCAACAAAATAAACGACTCCTACACAATCATCGCTAACAGGAGCATTATCGTCAACAGAAGCCAACGCGCCATTAGAATATATCAGATCACCCACTTTCAACTCATGATCCACAGTTTGCAGTCCTCCGTCTATCTCACAATAAATATACTCTCCGGCTTTCAACTTTGTCGCATCTATCGAGTATTTTTTAAGCCCGTTGTCTACTGAACTGATAAAACTTCCTCCTATTTGCTCTACTTTTTTTGTCGGATTTACCAAAACACGGTAAGTCGTTGTTTCCTTATCATAATAAGGAATGATCACCTGCTCACCAATAGAAAATTTCACCTCTCTCAAAGATACACTGTAAGATGGCAGTTCAGGAGAAACCTCATTAGTGAAATTATAAGTAACAGAAGGCAGTTCGGCTACCATCAAGGCCATCCGATGATTCATTACAAAAGTTATTGTACTTCCGTCTGCTGAAGCCTCCCCTGTCATTAAATCATTATTTGTATATCTGTCACCACTCAGATCTGTGTCAACAGTCCAGTTCCCCATAATCGTTTCAAACGGATCCTCCTTCGTCATATCTATAGTTATATTTTCCTTATAAGGATAATACGCATAAAAAGTCACGGTTTCCAAATCTTCCGTACACGAAAGACGTCCTCCGTCAATTCCCCATATTCCATCATTATACGTCGCAAGGACATTTTTAATGAAAACTTCCTTATCACTATTTACCGCAAAAATACCAATCGCATCCCCGTCCGAAAAAGTTGTCTTGTAAGTCACATCAGTGACAGCACGACTTACATTGCCATTTTGTTGAATACTGGAATCAACCACCTCAATCTTTAATATATTACTATTGACGGCCAGCTTGGCATCCTCATCCTGCGAACATGCCACCATCAGAAAAGAACCGAGCAATACATAAATTACAAAAATGAATTTACAATATCTCATAATATTTCTTCTTTTAAATGTTTAATTATCATATAACTCCATACTTATTGACCTGCCCCCCTGACTCACAATAGTTTGAGTATTTCCCCCATCCCATTGTACATCTCCTGGTTCAACTCCTGTAATAGTATTACCGTCACTTGTATTAATTTCCTGACGATCTCCTTCAACCCATCCCTGAACTTCTCCAGATTCGACAGTTACATAAATCGTTTCATCCCTCTCACTGATTATTACAGTGTACGGATGTATGTGTCCGGGAACCAGGTCCATCTCACCAATCTTCTTGATAAAAGATTTCCCGCCCATTTCTATCTCAAAAGTAACCTCTGAAACTTTTTGAGGAAATACAATCAATGAAGTCCGCATATTTTCACCGGCCATAACCTTCTGAGATAACGCCAAAGCCGGTGCATCTTCGACAACAGCGGTCGTGCCGTCTATTGTATTGAAAGTTCCTTTAAGTTTCAAGCCAATCAACGTATAAGTTATGTCATCCAACGTCAAACCGTCTTTTCCTTCAAAAGAAAAATCAATCCTGCTCATCTGATGCGAAAAAGCAAAGTTGACATCCGGATTGTTCCGTCCGGCTTCCGTAGTCGCATAAAGAAAATCAATGGACATTTGCTTTTCCTGTGTTTGTTTATCCGAAGTCGTTTCCACTGTTATACAATCGGCAACCATAACGGAAGTCTCCGTAAATGGATAATAGGCGGACAATACATGTTCCTGTTTTCCCAGGAAATAAATAGACTGATTCTCGTCAAATGCTGCAAACGAAGATAAATTTCCTGTATATTTATAGGAAATATTTACATCATCTTCACAAGTTACCCCTATACGATCACCATCAGTCCACGTAGTACCAACAGTCCGGGACTTCTCCACAACCTCCGTGATTGTTCCCGAGATTGCCGCTTTCACCCCGACGATATCATCGCCGGAGTAATCATAGCTGCTACATCCCCAACATAAGATAGACAATGCAGCAATAAATGGCATTTTTCTTTTCATAATACTATAATTTAACAAGTTATATTTTCGGAATAAAGACTGTTATTGTAATGTTACGCTCATCAATCCAATCACTACATCATTAGCAACGGTTTCCAATGTCAGTTCTTTCAGAGTCTTATTCTTGTCCAACGGAATATCCAGCATGACACCGGCGCCACCTTCAAATCTGCGGTCGGCAGATCCGCGAAGTTTCAAAGCCTTTCCCAAATCACGACTCACGATTCCTGTTTTTAAATGAAACCGATACGGGCGAGGTCTGGGAGCATCAAAAGCAAAATCATCCAGATAAAAGTCCTGCTCAATCGGACACCAATTATCAGGGTTTACCAATTCCAGCACCTCTGAAGTTCCATCTGTATAATATACACGTACAATTCCGTTGGCTATCCGGCACTGCATATGATTGGTGCTCCCTACAAGCAACAAATAAGCATGGGAAGCTTTTCCAGAGAGAGGAACCTTCACCATATCCGGATAATTATCCCATAAAGAAGTGTAAGCGATATTGTTACCTTCTTTCATTACACGGAAAGGAATACCAAGTGAAGTTTTATACATATTATCCTTCACCAAGCTACGTAAGCCGGAATCATCAATTTCAGCAGTCAGCAATGGATGGCACCATTCTCCAATTCCCTGAGTCGGTAACTGCAAAGTTGTATAAGGAGAACGTGGAGATAAATACTCATTTTTAAAAATATCCGCTACAGAAGAATTAAACTGCTTATCCATGTTTACCACACGACATTTACCAGTTTCAATATTTTCAAATCCATTGTATACGACTTGAGGAACATTGACATAGACATTGACAGGTTGCCACCATTCCATATTCCCTTGACGAGTGTACACAAAGAAAGTATGATGTCCTTTCTTATCTTTATTCACTTTCGACGAAAGCTTGGTTGTGTTTACCTTCTTCGTTACCAGAACATTTTGCGGGTCATATACTTTAAGAAACGAAATACCCTGAGGAGCGTTCAAGTCTACCTGTCCTTCCAGCGTAGTAACAATTTCATCATTTGCAATCTGTTGTAAGACATTACCTTCCCATTGAATCTCGATTTCAGCTTTGGTGACAGCCGGTACAGAAACAACAATCAGAGGATACCCATTCGCAGCTTCTTCCGTCTTCCATTTCACAGCTTTTCCATTCACCTTTACCAAACGGATCTTATCCTTCACTGCATTCACTTGCAACGTCAAGGCCAATGGTTCTTTGAAACGTTGTGTCACATTATAAATATCCATATCACCCTTACGTAAGAATTCATAAGCTAAATCAGCCATTGACATAGACGCCTTATCCCACGCCATAGGAAATCCCGGGCGGATCACCAATTTTCCATTCAGAGCATCCGGCGAAACGCCATACAAGCCCTGTATCAAAGTGCGGGATGTTATACCTATTTGGTCTGCAAAATCACGGTAAGTTTCCCGGCGAACAGCATCATACAAACTTATTTGTCCGAAATTGCCAGGACTTTTCCCAAGGTACATCCCATCCAGAATAGAACCTTTCAACAAATTAAAACCATCGTCTCCACGCCCTGCCTGAAAAAAAGCAAGCGCAGTATGCATCACCTCGGCAAACGCCACATTATTCACACTCCACACATAAGGCATCCAGTTCGTAGTGGATAATGTTTCATAATCACGATCCAACCCATCTGCAAATACCGGAATATGCGGAATAGAGGTATCGACATACCGGGTTGCCTGATAAGCCTGGAAAGGATCGGCTGTTTCACTATCTATCGCGTGATAGATAGTCCACAAACCAGCGCTTTCATGTAAACGCTTATGCCCCATGAAATCTTGAAACTCGGCCCAATGCCCTTTATCTTTTATCCAAAGCCTTTCATTCATCGCTTTCAATATCTTATCCGCCTCTTTTTCATAGGGAGTAGCATCTTCCCCTATCTTTTCAGCCAGCATAGCGGCCAATTTATTAGCACGATAGTTATACGCTGACGAATGAGTTACAGCTCCACTGTTATAATAAAGTGCATCACTGGCCCAAATACAGCAATAAGCATCATACAGCCCGTCATTATCAGGGTCATAATTCAATTTTTCCCATGCCAGATGACTAGTCAATACAAGCCACATTTTACGTACATAGTCCAAATCGCCGGTCCAGTTGAAATGCCAGAGCAACTCATCAATGTAGCAAAGATTCATATCATAATGATGCATTTGATCCTTTCGGTAAGGAGTACGGCAAATATACCCGTTACTGTAATGCGGGGTACCCCATTTTTTTACCGAACGTGCCAAATGTAAAGCAGTATCCTGTGTAGGATGAGGTATTGTCGCAGGGACATCCGTAACCTGACTTGCTGCATACGAATCGAAATGCGTACGAGCCCTATCATGCCAGCCAATAAAATCACCGATATAAGCAGCACGCCAGCCATTTAATTGCGAACGCCAGCCAATAGCGCCGTGAAGCCATATTTTGCCATCCCATATTCCATCAGCGGCAGCCGCCAAAGCCCCTCCCAATGGATTAAAATAGGGATCCGGAGTAGAAATCTGAAGAGATGACTCTATCTCCGAACGCCACTTTTCAGACTTATCGTATAGGGAAGTTCCTTCAACAAGAGCTGGTAAACGTAACTCCTGATCTTCCACAACAATATAAGCAGTCGTTCCATCCAAACTCAATTTATAATGTTTCTGTTCTTTCGGAAGTTGGGGAGCATCAAAACTATCAGCACGATCAGCACCCATATCACCATTGCGGCTTAAATTCTTCGCTCTAATCTCTGAAATATAGCAATGTAAAAGAGCCCCCTCCGGCATATCCTTCATTGTAAACCGCCATATCCCTCCTTCTGCGTCAGGAAATGCCAGTACGGAGATATTTAATTCACCTTTGCCCAACAAAGGATCTGTCAGACGATAAGTACGCCTTCCCGCCCTGTATCTGGCCTCACAAAATTTTAAAGAATCAAGGGCTATACTTTGATTACCACATTGCAAGCGAAAACAGATATGCTTACTATCCTTCGGCTTATAAGCAGCAAACACAGGCCGGTCGCTCGTTTCAATCCTAAAGTCTGTAATACCTCCGTACAATGCACGAGTATAGCGATTCTTGCCGTTCACACAAACAAAATCATTACCATCCGGACGATATTGTATAGTACGTTTTATCCCTTTTTTACGTTCAATTTGGGAAATTGTCTTTGTTATATGCGCCCCATCTGTCGCTGCTTGTACAACAAGTGAGAACGCAGAGCACATCAGAAAACCAATCAAACAACTTTTATTCATATTTTCCTATCCTATATTTATTACATTTACTTCAATTTTTAACGATACGCTTCATTTTGTACATACAGCCCCTCTTTCACTTTCATCTGCGAATCGGGAATAGGATAGAGATAAGTTCCATCCTTTATTTGCCGGATATACAATAACAAAGTCGGACGTATGACATTACCATTGGCATCCACTGCATATTCCTGAAATTTATCACGAACAGCTTGAAGATTATTATGACGTACCAAATCATGCCAACGGATTCCTTCACAAGCCAACTCTCTCCGTCTCTCCTTGTCAACACATTCCCGGAATGCAGCCGGTTCCTTTTCGGCATTTGTCAATACCGGTATTCCTGCACGCCGCCGTATCCTGTCGACCATATCAACCCCTTTTGAAGTTGGACCTACAATCTCGGCATACATCAACATCACATCTTCCAAACGAATCAACGGGAAATTCAGAGGGAAATAAGTACGATCCACTATCTGCGCATTAATATCATCATACCCCAATGCTTCTCTTTTCATTTTATGTTCCAGGAATTTGATAAAGAAATCCTCACCTGCATATTTCGTCACACTATTAGGATTGTCATCATTCACAAACTTGGTCGTATCAATAGTAGCCAGACACCGTACATCAAGAAAATGTCCTTCTTCATCTTGTTCCTCTTTCAATAAATTATCAAGCCCCTTCGCACAAGCAATACTATTACCGGACATTTCAAGAGTAACATATTTCGAAGGTAAACGAGGCACGGAGTGAAATACCATCGGATTACCATAATCTTTAGCGACTATATATTGAATTTCAAAGATGTGATATTTATTATCATTCTCATTTATCCACATTCTTTGCCATTCACTTGCATTTTTAGCCCAAAATTTACCGGTTGCATCCGCATAATCAATTACTTCTTCAAGAAGCTCCCTAGCGAGTTCCTTTTTAGTTTCATCATACAGAGGAAATCCCGCCATTGTCAGATAAACTCTTCCTAACAATGCCTTTGCCGCAGTCAATGTTGCACGGCCACTGGCGGATTTCCTTCCTAGATAATCCTTCGGTTCCTCCGTCAGGCTTCCGACAGCATATTCCAAATCAGGAATAATAACCTTCTCATAAATTTCTACAGCCTCCGACTGCGGAGTCGACATTGCTTCTGAAATAGTCTGAGGAACAAGCGTCAAAGGAACACGCCCGTAATAACGAACCAAATCAAAATAAGCTAATGCTCTCAAAAAACGCGCTTCTCCTATTTGTTGTTCCTTTATTCCTTCAATAGTATAATTCACCCCATCTACCTTGGACAAAAACAAATTGGCACGCGAAACAATCTCAAACAAGTCATTCCATGCATCCCGAACTGTTGCAATGGTCGATATATTAGGATTAAAAGAACTGATGTCCATATAGTCACGCTGTGCCGTACTCAGTTCTCCGCACCATGTATTATCCGAACGAACCTCTGACATAAGTAAAGCATAAGTCGACAACGGAAGCAGTCCGTTATATACTCCTATCAACGCTTGCTCCATTTGCGACGGGGTCGTATAAAAGTTTTCAGTAGTACGGGTATCTACCGGAGTGACATCTAGCCAGTCACTACAAGAAGAGAATAACAATCCCATACTCATAGCTCCACTTAGTATATATTGATATAGTTTCATAGTTTCTTTTATTAGAATGTTACATTTACCCCTAAAGTAATAGTTCTAGCCTGCGGATATGAACCGTAATCATAGTCACTATTCTTTCCGTCATTATTTACTTCCGGAGAATAACCACCTTCATATTTATCCCACATCAGAAGATTTTCTCCCGAAATATAAACACGGGCATAATTAATTATCTTCTTATTTTTGATGGGAATACGATAGCCCAGCGTTACGTTTTTAATTTTAATAAAATCGGTACTATACAACCAGCGGGTATCGTACAGTGAACCTGTATTAGAGTTATTAATACCGGGAGTTTTCCCATCACCCGGCTGTTCCTCGGAAACCCACATATTTTTCCAACGTGACAATACATTGATAGATGCTCCCATACCCGGACGATCCATGCCACGACCGAGCAGACTATATATCATTCCCCCTGTCTGTCCAGTCAGTAATACAGACAGGTCGAAATCTTTATATTTAAAGGTATTTGTCATACCAAAAGTATAATCGGGATCCGGTTTACCAACCAACGTACGATCCTGGTCATTAATCTTACCGTCATCATTCACATCACGGTATCTCACATCACCCTGGATAGAATTGGACATTGTAGGATATTTCCTCAAATCTTCCTTATACTGATACACTCCTACAGCATCATACATATAATATGCCCTCAAAGGTTGTCCAACCATCAATACCTGTGTATTCGATTTATCCCATCCAATGAAAACCGTACTATTATCTTCTCCCAAACTCAACACCTTATTCTTATTATAAGCTATATTCAAAGAAGTAGTCCACTTGAACCTTCCTGTCAAGTTTTGGGTAGTCAGTTCAATCTCAAACCCTTTATTTTTTATACTACCGATATTCCCCCATGCTTGTGTGAATCCCATTGTACCAGGAACAGAAACCTGATATAATAAATCTTTAGTCGTTTTATCATAATAATCGGCAGCAAGAGTTATCCTGTTATCAAAAAATCCCAAATCCAAACCAACATTCCAACTGTGTGTCTTTTCCCATCCAAGTTCTTTATTATCAATTGAACTGGGAGCAAAACCATTGGTCAGGCTTCCACCAATTGAATAGTTGGAACTACCCATCAGCCCGATAGCAGCGTTAGTAGAAATAGAATTATTTCCATTCATACCCCAGCTACCGCGTATTTTCATTTGATTGACCACAAACTTTTCCGGCCAAAACTTCTCGTTAGAGATTCGATAGGCAGCAGAAACAGCAGGAAACATCCCCCAACGATTATTCTTTCCGAAACGTGAAGAACCGTCGCGACGAATACTTGCTGTCAACAGGTAACGGTTATCATATTCATACTGGGCACGCCCGAAATAGGATAATAAGCGATTGGGAGTTGACAAGGTAGCTAACGCAACTTTTATAGCCTCATCACTTTGGTTGAAAACTTCAAGTGAATTATCCGGGAACTGTTGCGCAGACAAGTTTGTAGTGGCTCCCGAAGAACTTTCCATTGAATAACCTGCCATAGCGGCAATATTATGCTTGCCTAATTTCTTATCATAATTTAATACAGCCTGCAACAGATATTTGGATGACCGTATATCTATACGGTTGGCAGAACTATGATACCCTTCACCATCCGTCCAGTTCTTAATTACCGAACTCGGAGTAAAAGTGCGAGTCTGACGGCTTGTAAAATCATACGCACCTTTCACTTCCGCCCTCAATCCGTCAATAATATTGACTCTGATAAAAGCTGAAGAATTCAACCGGGCCGTTTCGATATGATTGGTGACCTGCTCCATATAAGCAATAGGGCTGATTTTTGTACTAGACCATAAATAAGAGGCATAAGGTTCCGCACCGGAATATATCCCAGCATCTGGCTCTGCAACTGGACACATTGTCAAAACCTGATTTGCCTGCTGATCTTTGCCATCCACACGCCCACCATCTTTCCAGTCCATTGACGGAGCCATATTAACGCCTAAAGTGATGCGATCATACAATTTTGTCTCCACATTAGCCCGCAGATTCAAACGTTTGTAAGCACTCTCTATAGCAATACCTTGCTGGTCTATATATCCCAGAGAAAGCCGGTATTGAGTATTCCCTCTACCATTTGAAACAGAAAGCTGATAATTCTGCATCGGAGCCAAACGATAAAATTCATCCTGCCAGTCAATTAGTCTTAATCCACCGTAACCGGGCTGTGTCCATCGCGGGTCATTCATATACTCATAGTTTACCCGATTACCATTCAAGGCATAACGGGTATCCCAATCATCATCTGCCGTAGCTCCTTTTCCTCCTAAAGCAGCAAGGTATCTACTATTGTTATAGGCAGTCCGGAAAGTGATCCACTCTTCCGGGCTTAGTACATCTATTTTCTTTTCCAATTGTTGGATACTGAATGCAGCAGAAAACTGTACCCGGACTTTATCATCCTTATTAGCCATTTTAGTTGTAATCAAAACAACACCATTAGCACCACGAGAACCGTAAATAGCAGAAGATGAAGCGTCTTTCAAAACTTCAATCGACTGAATATCATTTGGGTTGATACTTCCCAAATCATCTATCGGAATTCCATCTACTACATATAAAGGAGTGGCATCCGCATTAATGGAAGCAGCTCCGCGCACACGAATCTGTAATTCTGATCCCGGCGCACCATTAGTTGACCGTACTTCTACTCCCGCCAACTGCCCCTGCAATGAAGAGGCAAGATTGGGTGCCGGACGGTCTTCAAGTTTCGCTGCATCAACTTTGGCAATGGCCCCGGTCACATTCCCCCTTTTGGCTGTACCATAACCGATTACAACCACTTCGTCCATTTGCACGTCATTTTCGCTCATCCTGATGGCAAAAACACTCTTTCCTTTAATAGAAATAGTCTGTGAAGCATATCCCAAATAAGACACCTCAATTGTCTTAGCTTTATCAGGAACTGCAAGAGTAAATTTGCCATCCACATTGGTAATTGTCATTCCAGACTTCCCTTCTGCTACAATAGTTGCCCCGATCAACGGTTCATTTCGTTCATCAACCACCGTACCGGATATGGTACGTTTTTGTGCAAATACTGTGACCGAATGGAGAGCCGAAATCATCATCAAGAAGAAAAATATATATTTTCTTCTCCAACAGCTAATCTCACAAACAGTGCTTTTCATACATTCTAGTTTTCATTTAATAATATTAGTTTTATACAATCTCATAAACCATGGTAATACAAAATCCAGTTATCAATTCAACAGCAAATATAGCGGCATACATGAAGCTGCTCATGCATTTTTCTCCATATACCATGCACATTTGTCCACCTGAACATTCTTATATAGTCCCTCTTTCTTTTTTTCAGGTTATTCAAGAAATTCAATGCAAAAGTCTGAATTTAAACTTTAAAATTACGTGCTATTTATCTATCTTTACCGCAAATCTAAAAAAACACAATCATTATTATCACTATACAAGTATGAGATTCTTCATTAAAGCTACAATTTTCTTTTTTATATGTACATGTATTATATATCCGGCAAACGCCTCCATAGAAATACATGCTAGGAATCTGACTGCCACTGACGGATTAGCCAATAATTCTATCAGGCATATCTATCAAGACAGCAAAGGATTCATTTGGTTTTCTACTTTAAATGGCCTGAGCCGTTATGATGGAAATTCATTTGTTACTTTCCGTCCCCAGAGCGGTGAAGAACTGTCATTAGCGGATCATCGTATCAGAAGTGTACAGGAAGACTCCGACGGATTCCTATGGATTACAACTTCCGCGGAACAAATCAGTTGTTATGATTTGAAAAAAGACTGTTTTGTAGATTTCACCGGCAAAGGAGAAATGAAAGACCGTTATAATGAAGTCACAATCCTCCCTAATAAGGATATATGGCTTTGGGGAAGGGTGCAAGGCTGCCGGAAAATTACTTATAAAAACAACAAATTCAGTTCGGAAACATATTCTACCGACAACCATAAACTAAAATCCGACAATATACGTTTTCTTAGTGTATTTGATTCAAATTCCATTTGGATTGGTACAGGAAAAGGGCTGTATTTACTTAAAGATAACACGCTCGAATGTATAGATTCGACTCACTACTTCCTTCAAAGCGCAGTCATTGATAATACTATTTATTTCATAACATCAGAGGGATTTATTTGGAAATACAACCAGCAGCACCTCACGAAAGTTGCCAATACTGCCACATCAACTGATTTTTTGCTAACAGGCAATATTGTATTACGTAACGAATGGCTGTTATTTACCAAACAAGGCGGAATCTTATTCAATCCCAAGACCAATACAACCAGAATTGCTCCGGAAGAGCTCAATATCCGTAATGGATTGGTAGTGAAAGATAACCGCAACAACTACTGGGTTCATAATCAGACTGGATACATTAACTATATTCAAAAAGAATCCGGTAGTGTCAAAAAGATTGATGTAAGATCGTCAAAGCTTCCATATTTCATTGATTACGAACGCTATCATGTCTATCATGACTCCAGAGACATTATATGGATAACGACTTATGGGAACGGACTTTTTGCCTATAATCCTACTACTAAAGAACTGGAACATTTTACCGCAACCGCCAATCATACAAATCCCATCGCCTCAAACTATCTTCAATATATAATAGAAGATCACTCGGGCAATTTATGGACAAGTAGCGAATATTCCGGTATATCCCAAATTGAAATCATAAATAAAGGGGCTGCAAAAGTATATCCCGAAGGTGAATTAAATATCGACAGGGCAAATGCCATCCGCTTCATATCCCACATGCAAGATGACGAAGTATGGATAACAACGCGTGCAGGCGGATTATATATCTACGATAATAAACTAACAAAACAGAAAAGCAAAAAGTATTATGATATAAATATCTATTCTGCATGTGAGGATAGTAAAGGTAATATATGGTTGGGAACACGCGGGAAAGGGCTCCAAGTCGGAGACGACCAACACTATATACATCAGGCAACCGATACAAATTCCTTAGCTGCCGATCCAGTATTCTGCATTTTGCAAGACCGCAAACAACGTATGTGGATAGGAACGTTCGGCGGAGGACTTGATCTCGCTGTTCCTAAAAAAGACAAATACATATTCCGGCATTTTTTCAATAAGACTTATGGCCAAAAGGAAATCCGCACTATCTGCGAAGACCGTAACGGATGGATATGGGTAGGAACCAGTGAAGGTGTTTTTGTATTCGATCCTGACCGTATTATAAAAGACCCGAACGATTTTTACCAATACAATCTGGATAACCATGCCCTGAAAAGCAATGAAATAAAATCAATTATACAAGATAAGAAAGGCAGGATATGGATTGCCGAATCAGGTATCGGATTTTGCGTAGCCAATATAAAGAATGATTATAAAGATATATCCTTTACTCACTATACGGTCAATGATGGACTTGTCCACAGTGTAGTACAAGCTTTCATTGAAGATGATGAAGGAAATATCTGGGTATCCACCGAATATGGGATTTCTTGTTTTAACCCGGAAAACAAAATATTCAACAATTACTTCTTTTCTAATGATATATTGGGGAATGTATATACAGAAGGATGTGCCAAATTAAAAGATGGTCGTTTGGCTTTCGGCACCAACCACGGACTTATAATACTCAATACTAAGCAAATTAAAAACAAAGAGAAAATTCTGTCCGTTACATTTACAGACTTAAAGTTAAACGGAATATCAGTCCGTCCTGCCGATATGGACTCTCCATTGACAGCCGCTCTGGCATATACAGATGCCATCAGTCTGAAATATTACCAAAGTTCCTTTGTCATAGACTTCTCCACTTTTGACTATCCAATTTCGACTAATACAAGGTTCAGCTACAAACTTGAAGGATATGACGATGACTGGAGTATTCCTTCTACATTAAACTTTGCAGCTTATAAAAACTTACCGGCAGGTACCTACTATCTACATGTCAAAGCCTGCAGCGTATCAGGTATATGGAGTGATAACGAGGAGACACTTGAAATCAAAGTAACTCCCCCTTTTTGGGCAACCGGATGGGCTTTCTTTGTTTACATACTCATTGCAGGCATTATCATGTATTTTGTATATCGTACTATCAGGAATATTAACAACTTGCGGAATAAAATTAAAGTAGAAAAGCAATTAACAGAATACAAGTTAGTATTTTTCACCAATATCTCACATGAATTCAGAACTCCGCTTACACTAATACAAGGGGCTTTGGACAGAATCCACCGTACCCACAATATCCCCAAGGAGATACGTTACTCTATCAAACTAATGGACAAAAGTACCCAGCGTATGCTGCGTCTGATCAACCAATTACTTGAATTCCGGAAAATGCAGAACAACAAACTCGCCCTTTCACTTGAAGAAACTGACGTTATCGCTTTCTTATATGAAATCTACCTAAGCTTTCAGGATACAGCCGAATCCAAGAATATGGATTTCAAATTTATACCATCCGTCAATTCATACAAAATGTATATTGATAAAGGTAATATCGACAAAATCGCCTACAATCTTTTATCAAATGCTTTCAAATATACTCCTTCCGGTGGAAAGATAGAATTCAGCATTTATATTGATAAACAGAAACAGCTATTAATCATGAAAGTAACGGATACAGGTGTAGGCATACCCAAAGAAAAACGTAATGAGCTGTTTAAACGTTTCATGCAAAGCAGTTTTTCTAGCGACAGTATAGGAGTAGGTTTACATCTTACCCATGAACTGGTTCATGTTCACAAAGGGAACATCTGCTATGAAGAAAATCCGTCAGGTGGTTCTATTTTCATTGTAACTTTACCTACTGATTCTTCCATTTATCAATCTAACGACTTCCTTATTCCTGAAAATGCCATATTAAAAGAAGAAGCACAAAACCATCCTTCGCTTTCTGCTCTTAATGAGGAAAATGCTCACTCTGAATCAGAAGAAGAAATAGATAAAGAAGTAGAAAATATAGAGAAAGAACTAAAAACAGAACTGAACGCATCTGATCAAGAGGGTCCTCTAAACAAACGGAAAATACTTATTATCGAGGATGACAATGACGTACGGGAATTCTTGAAAGAAGAACTGACCCCATATTTCGAGGTTGCTGCCGAAGCGGATGGAAAAAATGGTCTGGAGTATGCCCATAATAATGATATAGACCTCATTATCAGCGATGTCATGATGCCTGGATATAATGGTTTCGAGATAACCCGTAAACTAAAAAGTGACTTTAGTACCAGTCATATTCCTATAATCCTACTTACAGCCCTGAATGCAGCGGAAAGCCATCTGGAAGGAGTGAAAAGCGGTGCAGACTCTTACATAACAAAACCTTTCAGTACCAAACTGTTACTGGCAAGCATATTCAAACTGATAGAACAGCGTGACAAACTAAAGGAGAAGTTTTCCAATGACTTGTCAGCCAAACGTCCTGTGATGTGTACATCGGATAAAGACAAGGAGTTTGTCGAAAATCTGACCAAGATAGTGGAAGAACAACTGACTAACCCTGAATTTACTGCCGATGATTTTGCTTCTATGATGTCACTGGGTCGCACCATCTTTTACCGTAAAGTGCGTGGAGTGACCGGATATACTCCCAAAGAATATCTTCGTATCATGCGAATGAAGAAAGCTGCTGAATTGTTGTCAACCAAGAAATATACCGTATCTGAAGTAACTTATATGGTCGGCATCAATGACCCGTTCTATTTCAGCAGATGTTTTAAGGCTCAATTTGGCATCTCTCCTTCCAGTTATCAGAAAAGATACCAAGAGGGCATAAGAGAAACAGAAATAAACGAAGATTAATAAATATATTTATGTGTTTGTGAACATATGTACATGTTTAATGGAATTTTTTCACTAGTCGGAATAAAAAGTTCAGACTAATTTTGTCTCAGAAAAAATTATCAACACATTTAATTATAGCATTATGAAAAGATCAGTATTAATTTTAAGCCTGGCAGCCTTTGTATTATCAAGCAACGCACAAGTATTAAAAAGCAATCTGCTAAATGGATATAAACAAGGTGATAAATTGGAAAAAGCTACATATAATAAAGCTGATGCTCCGATAAAAATAGATACCTGGTGTGAAGCATTCTCTTCCCAAACTGACAAGAATGCCGGTAGTCCCATTACCGGACAAGAGCTCAGTTATGAGGGATATACGGAAAAAGGAGTATCTATCAAAATAGGAGAACTCCCGGAAAATGTGAAAGGTTCAAGATTTAGCGTATATTCCATTTCTGAAAAGAATGACTATTGCAGGGGAACTTTATACCTTTCATTTTTGGCAAACTTTTCCTCCGTCGCTTCCAGTCGCTTAGGCGATTTCATTGCTCTTTCCCCTGTTCATACTGGCGGTAATCTGCGTGCCAGAGTATATGTAGGTAAGATAGACGATGAACATATCCGATTCGGGACTAATCTGTTAAGAGTTAATGCAGAATCCTTCAAAAGCCATGCGCTTAATAAGACGCATCTATTGGTTCTCAAACTGGATTATAAAAAGAACGAGGTTTCATTATTTGTAGACCCAGCCTTAACAGCAGAAGAACCTCAACCCGATGTGGTAGCGAAGGGGGACGAAGATAATAACAAATTAAAAGGGGGGATTCGTTCTATTTCATTTAGGAACCGCGATGATTTGACCGGAAATGTCGGTAACTTCCGCTTCTCTTCCAGTTGGGCAGGTGTGATAGCTCAATAAAAATCTATTTTTATTATTGCATTATGATGTAATATGGAGCATTGAATTGTGTACAATGCTCCATTGTTTTTACAATCATGTCACTTAAATTCACTTCTGTCATTTTACATCATAATAAGTATTATCCTCCTCCTTCACATAAAGAAAAAAAATGACTTATCTTTAATAGACAAGCTTTCTGTTTTTAATAAACTATTGAGGAGTTTATTAAAAACGGTATCCAAGTTTATTATAAATTATAAATTTCGATTTTAAGGTTCTCCCTGTACTTTTTCATAACAAAAAAGACTGCGAACCTTATAAAGATTTGCAGCCTTTAGCTTATACGGTAACTCTCACAGCTTAACTATTGTAAGGAGCTTCTGATATATTGTTATAATATTGTACTATTCTATTTTCATTCTTTTTTAAATTCTTTATCCATTAATCTTTCCGCTTGCAAATATACAAAATTAAAAAGGCTTTGTCAAGAGTGCGCTACTATAAGAAAAAGTATTTGTAACAAAGTTCCATATCTAATACCTTACAACCATAATATCGCTATTTGTGGATAAAACTACATACAAAATGGAATTTTTTCATCATAGCTATTTGCAGAATCAACCTAATTTTGTCATACAGGTCTAAAAGAATTATTAATCATATATAAATATCACAGAAATTATGAAACACATCCTTTTTTATGCATTATTCTTTATTTTAAAGATTGCGTCGGCACAAGCCCAAAGTCTTGACCAGCCGAAGAACTATCCAGCAGATGCTATTTCTTCTTTTGCTGAACGTCTGGAACCTATGGGACGCATCTTGGAAGACGATAATTATTATGTGTGGTGTTGTGCACCAATTATAGATGAAAAGAATAAAGTACATGTATTTTATTCACGTTGGGAAAAAAAGTATGAAATGAAAGGATGGCTGGGGCATTGTGAAATCGCACACGCCGTAGCCGACCAACCGGAAGGCCCATACAAATATGTATCAACAGTACTGTCCCCCCGCCCGGGCTATTTTGATGGTAATACATGTCACAATCCAAGCATTTATAAAATAGACGGTCGTTACTGGCTATTTTACATGGGAGCAACCAATGGTAAATTTGGAACGAAACGTATCGGATACGCTGTAGCAAACTCTATTTGGGGACCGTGGGAAAGATGCGAAAAACCATTATTAATGCCTGGAAATACAGGTGAATGGGATGATTATATTACCACTAATCCAGCTTTCTTAAAACATCCGGACGGAAAATACTGGCTTTATTATAAATCTTGTAATGAAAATGAATATGTGAACCAACATATCAATGGTATTTCAGGTAACCGGAAATATGGGGTAGCTTTTGCAGATAAAATCACAGGACCTTATCGACGATATGAAAAAAATCCGATCGTCGATTTCTCCGGTTTCGGAGAAAACAGGCAAGTAGAAGATGCGTATATCTGGTATGAAAACGGTATATTCAAAATGTTAATGAGAGATATGGGGTTCTACGACCATACAGTGGGGCTCTATTTCGAATCCAAAGACGGGCTGAACTGGCAAAACCCTCAAATTGGTTGGTTTGGAGCAGAGCATTATATCAAACAACCACCCGCTCCTAAACATCTCAAACGTTATGGACGTTTCGAACGCCCGCAAGTACTAATGAAAAATGGAAAACCGGCTTACCTTTTCACGGCTTCCCAAGGGGGAAAAGCAGAAACATCTTCAGGTTTCGTCTTTAAAATCAAGCCCGAATAAACGAACATAGAACTTAAAGTACACTTATAAAAAACTGTTATGAAAAAAATTATATTGATATTATTTACCTTGTTGCAATTCCCGGCAAACGCAAAAGACTTGCCTCACTCCTCCTATTGGCACGGAGAAGAAAGAACTCTTCGATATAAACCCGAAGGAGAAGAGTTTGTAATAACCAATGGAAATAAAAGATTTACTAGAGCTATTTATGGAACTAATACCGGCTTTCGTTTTGAAACCAGTGACTTCCCCGAATTCGGACTTTACATGCCTAACCTCGGTGGAAGTGTATATATGGCTATATCTACCCCCTCAAATATTACTTGGATAAAAGATATGGAATTCATTGAATCTCGTTTTAAATCCGGGCAACGCACCTACATTGTGAGAGACAGGAGACATCTAGGAAACGGCAGTCTGACAATTGATGCTGTAGCTATGTCCGATGGCGATGGATTAGTAGTAAGATACAAAGCCAAAGACATCCCTGCCGGCACTAAAATCTTGTGGATATATGGGGGGAGCCAACAATCAGAAATTCGGACGTGAGGGAGACTTGAATTCCGACCCAGCCGATTGTTTTTTCATTAAAGCCAACAATTGTTCCGGAAATATATATCAAATTAATCAAAACAAATTTACGATACAATACGGGCACCACACCAGCAACAGAGCCTCTCAACATAAAGTAATGTCCATAGCAGGAACCTTTCCTATCGGAACTGATATAAAAGAAGTGGATGGAAACCTTATTGACCAATTGGACGAACTTATCACATCCCGCAAATCAAACAAACCGGTTATCATAGCAAAATATCCGGTTAGTACCATTCCTTTCTATATTGAACTGCACAACCCTAAAAGTCATAGTGAGTTTCAATATAATGATCTCAGTAATGTTTTCAACAAAGGTGTTGAGTTCAGAACCCAAATAGCTTCCAGAATCAAAATAAAAACACCTGATCCATTTCTGAACACATTAGGAGACACCTTCTCTGGAGCGGAAGATGCTGTATGGCAATCTCCATCGTATCTACATGGAGCCATCTGTTTCCGCGAATTACTTCTTACCGGTTGGAGAGGGGCTTATCTCGCAGACTTGATGGGATTAGAAGATAGGGCAAAAACTCACTTTAACGGTTATCTTAATTCGCAAGTTATAGATGTTCCCGTCACATTACCCCATCTTCAGGACACAGCCCTAAACCTCGCACGGTCTGCAAAAATATGGGGAACCCCCATGTATAGTAATGGTTATATAGGAAGAGTTCCTAATAGAAGAGACGTCATGCATCATTATGATATGAATCTAGTCTTTATAGACCAACTGTTGTGGCATCTCAAATGGACCGGAGATCTTGATTACGCACGAGAAATATATCCTGCCCTCCAACGTCACTTTACATGGGAAAAAAAACTATTCGACCCCGATAACGACGGGTTATATGATGCCTATGCTTGTATCTGGGCTTCAGACGCATTACAATACAATGGCGGTAAAGTGACACATTCTACTGCATATAACTACCGGGCAAATAAAATAATGGCAGAAATATCCGAAAAATTAGGAAAAGATCCAAGCATATACAAAAAAGAAGCAGAACTTATATTATCTGCCATAAACAAAGAATTATGGATAAAAGACAAAGGATGGTGGGCGGAGTTTAAAGATAATATGGGAAACCGGATACGACATGACAACGCTGCCATATGGACTATTTATCATGCAATAGATTCTGATATACATGATCCCTTCAAGGCATATCAGGCAACCCGATATATAGATACGGAAATCCCCCACATCCCCGTCATGGGAAAAGGTTTGAAGGATACTGCCAATTATGTGATTTCAACAACAAACTGGCAACCTTATATGTGGTCTATCAACAATGTCGCTTTCGGAGAAATCTCACATACCGCCCTTGCTTATTGGCAAACAGGACGTTATGAAGAGGCTTTCAAAATGTTCAAAGGAGCTGTTCTGGATGCGATGTACCTTGGTTCAGGTCCGGGAAATGTCACACAATTGTCATTCTATGACGCAGCCCGCAGAGAGACATATCGTGATTTTGCCGATGGAATAGCGACAGGGGTACGTGCTCTTGTACAGGGTATGTACGGTATCATGCCAGATCTTATTAATAATAGACTAACGATAAGACCCGGATTCCCCGATGATTGGAATTTTGCAGAAATTGAAACTCAAAATATGGCATATACTTTTGAAAGGAAAGGCAATATAGAAAGGTATTCTATAACTCCTAATTTACTCAAAAAAGATGTCAGCTTGTCAATGGAAATAAAAGCTATAAGAAACAAAATTAAATCTATCAAAGTAAATGGAAAAGATACACCCTATACTTTACTTACAACCACTATTTTATCTCCAGAAATTAAGTTTGAGGCAGGAATAGCTGACAAATACGATATCACGATAGAATGGGACGGAGAAAAAATAAACAGAGACATGATATCTGTCAATGTAGCCAATGGCAGCCAGTTCAGACTAAATATTCCTTATAAATCAGGAAAAATATATGACCCGCAAAACGTTCTGCGTCATGCAAACTTAAAGAATGACATACTAACCGGCACTATAACCGCTCAAAACGGACATCGCACTGTATTTGTCAATATCACCAATGGAAATATGAATTATTGGCTTCCCATAGATATAAATGTCAACAATCCGCTTGATATCGTTTGTGATTCTGAATCTTCTTCTCTTATTTTTACCTTGAAAAACAATATGGATAAAGTGATAAAAGGTGATTTGTATATCAATGGTAAAAAGGTGAATGAAAACATCAATATAGAAGCTCATGGAAAAAACAACTATGAATTTGATATTCCCATTGCATCTTCAGGAACTAATAGAATAAAAGTCAAATCCGGAAAAGACACTTACTCTTTTCGAGCCATCAATTGGAATATCTCTGTACCGGAAAAATCAGTTTATAAGACGGTAGACATGAAGAAAATATTTAATGACAAAGTAAGTAATATATTCGCTTATGGAAAATATATGTTCCCAAGATGGAAATACACCACATTACAAGTTCCGACCCAAGGTATGGGACAATGGTGTCATCCTCAAAGTATTTCTGTTATTGATGACCGTGGAATAAGGAATAAGGCTTCAAGAAATAACAATAGATTCATTATGCCACAAGGAATACCTTTCAGTACTCCAGGAGAAAAAGAATATAATAATATTGCATTCACCACATTATGGGATAACTACCCGACTTCCATTAATATACCACTAAACGGTAAAGCTTCTAAAGCCTATTTCCTCATTGCAGCTTCCACTTATTATATGCAATCTCATATAGTAAATGGCGAAATCAAAATAGAATATACAGATGGACAAAAAGAAGTACTGAAACTTATATTACCAGATAATTTAATTCCTTTAGATCAGGATATATTCGTAGATGGATATGCTTTCAACACTAAAGATCCACGTCCGTGGAGAGTACGCCTTAAAACAGGTGATGTAAGCAAATATCATGCAGGCGAACTTGGAAAAACAATATCGAACAACCCGATATCTATTGATGGTGGTATGGCTACAATGCTTGATCTGCCACTCAATCCAGTTAAAGAATTAAAATCATTATCTTTGGAGACGACAGCCAATGAAGTCGTGATAGGATTGATGGGAGTAACGCTAGTCAAATAGCCACAGAATGAGGGTGATCAATGATACACCCTCATTCTATATATTTCTGGACACTGTCCATAATATTCCTACTGATAACTGATTTCTATTTTACTATCAATATTGTATTCTTGTCTTACTTGACTCTTATCTTCCACTTCCAAATAAATTTCACTTAATCGAACTTTTTTTCCATACACTATCTTTCCCGCTGTTTTCACTTGTGCTCGAATATTAAATAGATAGAAGTTCTCAATACGTAAACTATCATTCCACCCCGAAGCTGTAATGAAACATTTAGATCTTTTCGCTCTTACATGAGAGAAATAAACATTGCGAAAGTGTGGATACCCTTTTTCTTTAGGTTCTACTGGAGTCAGCATTATTTTCCAATGTGCAGGAATCTCCCTACTTTCATATTCTACAGGTAATTTCGAATAACTATATTTTGGATGCCAGTTCAAATCCACCTCCAATACATTAGATACACTATCAGCCTCAACTCCTGTGACATAAATATTCTCTACTGTCCCACCACGATTCATAGACGATTTAAGCCGTAATACAGATCCTGTGCCATACGCTATCAGATCATGAGCCAGTACATTACGAATAGAACCGGAAGTCTCACTTCCGCAAGTCAGTAACCCTGCACCTTTACGGGCAATACAGTTACGAACCACCACATTCTCCGTGGGACGATTCACACGCAGTCCGTCGGCGTCACGCCCTGCCTTAATACAAATATTATCATCGTTGCAATCCACATCACAGTTTTCTACCAGAATATTGGTAGATGAATCAATATCAATGCCATCCATACTTGGTCCGTGACCTCCTACATTATTATTAATAGTAAGTCCGCTCACCGAACAATGATCCGAATACAAAATCTGACAAGCCCAGAATCCCGTACGCACCAACGTAAAGTCTTTCAACGTGATATGCTTGCTGTTGGAAACCAGTACTCCCCTCACCCGCTTGCAATCATAATCCACAATCCAACGCAGATTCTTCTTCTCATATTCCTCCCGCATCGCCCAATATTTATCCCAGAATACTTTTCCGCGGCAATCGATAAAACCTTCCCCCGTAAGAGCGGCATTTTCCGCATCCATTATATTGATAACGGCCGAAGGCCATGTCATTTCGATACCGGCAATGCGGGAAGGAAATTCCGGATAGTCCTGAATATTATCACTCGCAAGCAAGGTAGTACCTTTACTAAGATGCAGATTCACACCACTCTTGATAAACAAAGCACCTATTTTATAATACCCCGGGGCAACAACTACCGTACCTCCTCCCTGTTGGTGACAAGCATCAATAGCGGCCTGGATAGCAGGAGTACTGAATACGGAAGTGTCATTCCGCAACCCGAACTTTCCGGCATCCCATTCTGTGTTTTCCGGAGTCCTCTGCGCCCCCACCTGATCGGCCCACGACAAATCCGGCTCTGCAGATACACTTCCCCAATCATAAGCAGGAATCGTCTTTTTCGGAGTTGTAAAACCAATCAAGGCCAATAGTACAATAGATAAAAGATACTTCATAATTACTTCTTTTAGTTCACGTTGCAAAATTATCGCATATCATCAAAGAGGTAATGGACAGATGTACGCAAAAGATAGAATATTATATCATACGGACAATTAACTTGAAAGGGTGCACAATTGTATATAGTCTTTGTACATTTCTCCATTTCATACATCACAAAAAGGAGTAATTTTGCGAGTGAATAAATACAATAAGGTCCAAACCGATAAAACAAATATGAGAAGAATTGCAATTTATCTATTGTGCATATTCATGTTACTGCCTGTTGTAACAATGACAGCACAACCTGGTTATAACTACTCAAAGTTACAACGGGAGAAACTAAACCGCGGCGTAGTTGCCATTCGCGAAAACCCTTCAGAAGTAATCGTTTCGTGGAGGTATCTTTCTTCCGATCCGATACAAACCGGTTTCAACGTATACAGAGACGGGAAGAAATTGACAGACACTCCCATCACTGTCAGCACCCTGTTCCGTGATAAGAATAACAGTCAGAAAACGGCTGTTTACGAAGTGCGTCCTGTTCTAAAAGGAAAGGAGACGCATCACATTGACGGTACATACACATTCCCGGAAAACGCGCCTCTCGGCTATCTGGAAATTCCCCTGCAAAAACCGGCAGACGGAATAACTCCGGCAGGCGATACCTACACGTACAGTCCCAATGATGCTTCCATCGGTGACGTAGACGGTGACGGCGAATACGAAATTATCCTCAAATGGGATCCCAGCAATTCACACGACAATGCACACGAAGGTTATACAGGCGAAGTATACATCGATTGTTACCGAATGAACGGAGAACAACTATGGCGTATCAACTTGGGTAAAAACATACGTGCAGGAGCTCATTATACTCAATTCATGGTGTACGATCTGGATGGTGACGGCAAAGCGGAAGTAGTGATGCGGACTGCCGACGGAACAGTGGACGGAAAAGGAAAAGTAATTGGAAATGCTGATGCAGACTATCGCGAAGCCGGTACTTTTGACCCAAGCAGGAATCAAATGATGAAGCAAGGACGTATTCTGAAAGGCAAAGAATACCTGACTGTTTTTTCAGGAGACACCGGTGAAGCCTTACATACCATCGACTATATCCCTGCCCGCGGCAACGTTGCCGACTGGGGAGACGCAAAAGGTAACCGAAGCGACCGCTTCCTGGCTTGTGTAGCCTATCTTGACGGAGTACACCCAAGTGTTGTCATGTGCCGAGGCTACTACACACGCACCGTTCTGGCGGCCTTCGACTGGAACGGAAAAGAACTGAAGAACCGATGGGTATTCGACAGCAACCATCCCGGATGCGAGCAGTACGCCGGACAAGGAAACCACAATCTGCGTGTAGGCGATGTGGATGGTGACGGATGCGACGAAATTATTTACGGTTCCTGTGCTATCGACCACAACGGCAAAGGACTTTATTCTACCCGAATGGGACATGGAGACGCCATCCACCTGACACATTTTGACCCTTCCCGTAAAGGTCTGCAAGTATGGGACTGCCACGAAAACAAACGTGACGGAAGTACGTACAGAGATGCCGCCACCGGAGAAGTGTTATTACAGATAAAAAGCAATACCGATGTAGGACGTTGTATGGCCGCCGACATTGACCCGACTCATCCGGGTGTGGAAATGTGGTCAGGAGATTCACAAGGAATTCGAAACGTAAAAGGAGAAATCATAGCCCCTAAAATGAGAAATATGCCGACCAATATGGCTGTCTGGTGGGATGGAGACCTATTACGCGAACTATTGGATAGAAACATGATTATTAAATACGACTGGGAAAACAAAAAGTTTGTTCCGCTTGTCAAATTCACAGGAACTCTTTTCAACAATGGAACGAAATCGAATCCTTGTCTCCAAGGTGACATTATAGGCGATTGGCGGGAAGAAGTACTCGTACGCTCCGAGAACAACGCTGCTCTCCGGCTCTACGTTTCGACTATTCCGACCGAATACAGATTCCACACCTTCCTTGAAGAACCGATATACAGAATCAGTATCGCTACCCAAAATGTAGGCTATAACCAGCCAACACAACCGGGATTCTATTTCGGACCGGACCTTATAAAAATGAAAGGTACTTTCAGAGGATATCAATTCAAGTAAGTTAAGAGACTATCATGAAACACAAATTATTTCTTTTCACATTTCTCCTGGCTATACTGTCCGCCATTAATATACAGGCATCCGAACGCAAAAAATACAATTTCAACAGCGAATGGAAGCTGCGGATAGGAGACTTTCCTAAAGCCAAAGATACAAAATTCGACGACAGTAAATGGAAACAAGTAACTTTGCCCCATGCCTTCAATGAAGATGAAGCATTCAAACTTTCCATTGAACAATTGACAGATACAGTGGTATGGTATCGCAAGAGTTTCCAGATTCCGGAACTGAAAAGTAATCAGAAAGTATTCGTCGAATTTGAAGGAGTACGCCAACGCGGAGACTTCTATCTTAACGGACATTATCTAGGCAGACACGAAAACGGTGTTATGGCGGTAGGGTTCGACCTGACTCCACATATCAAAGAGGGTGAGAACGTGATTGCCGTTCGCACCGACAACGACTGGATGTACAGAGAAGAAGGAACTAACTCTAAGTTCCAGTGGAACGACCGCAATTTCAATGCCAACTATGGCGGTATTCCTAAAAACGTCTTCTTGTACGTTACTGATAATGTATATCAGACTCTTCCCCTATATAGCAACCTGAAAACGACAGGCGTATACGTCTATGCCCAAGACTTCGACATCCAAGGACGCAAAGCTACGATTCATGCCGAATCGGAAGTCAGAAATGACAGTAAAGCTACCCGGCAATTCAGCTATCAGGTGACTATACTTGATGCCGACGGCAAACTAATGAAAACTTTCCAAGGTGATAAAGTGACTTTGAAAGCCGGAGAGACTAAGACGGTAAAAGCATCTGCCATCCTTCATAATCTTCACTTCTGGAGTTGGGGATATGGTTACTTGTATACGGTAAAAACCGCTTTGAAAGATGATAATAATCAGATATTCGACGAAGTCAGTACCCGCACCGGCTTCCGCAAGACCCGCTTCGCGGAAGGAAAGATATGGTTGAACGACCGTGTTATCCAAATGAAAGGGTATGCACAGCGCACCAGCAACGAATGGCCGGCAGTAGGTCTGTCCGTACCTGCCTGGTTGAGCGATTTTTCTAATGACCTGATGGTGAAAGGAAACGCGAATCTGGTTCGCTGGATGCACGCTACTCCGTGGAAACAGGATGTAGAATCCTGCGACCGTGTAGGTCTGATACAGGCAATGCCTGCCGGAGATGCAGAAAAAGACCGTGAAGGACGTCAATGGGAACAACGGGTGGAGTTGATGCGAGACGCGATTATCTACAACCGTAATAATCCGAGTATCCTGTTCTACGAATGTGGCAACAAAGCCATCAGCCGCGAACACATGATAGAAATGAAAGCTGTCCGCGACAAATACGACCCGTTCGGCGGACGTGCCATCGGATCACGTGAAATGTTGGATATCCGCGAAGCGGAATACGGTGGCGAAATGCTGTACATCAACAGAAGCGAACATCATCCGATGTGGGCGACCGAATATTGCCGCGACGAAGGTTTAAGAAAGTACTGGGATGAATATAGCTATCCTTTCCACAAAGAAGGTGACGGACCACTTTATAAAGGACAACCGGCCACTGACTATAACCGCAACCAAGATGAACTTGCCATCACCATGATAGCCCGCTGGTATGATTATTGGCGTGAGCGTCCCGGAACGGGTAACAGAGTCAGCTCCGGCGGTACTAAAATTATCTTCTCCGACACCAATACCCACTACCGGGGTGCGGAAAACTACCGAAGAAGTGGAGTGACGGACGCGATGCGTATCGAAAAAGATGCTTTCTACGCACATCAGGTAATGTGGGACGGATGGGTAGATACGGAAAAAGACCAGACCTACATCATCGGACACTGGAACTATCCGGATAATACGGTAAAACCTGTGCAGGTAGTATCTACCGGAGAAGAGGTGGAGCTTTTCCTGAATGGTAACTCCCTGGGTAAAGGCAAACGCCAATACAATTTTCTCTTTACTTTCGACAACGTAGCCTTCAAACCGGGCAAACTGGAAGCTGTCAGCTACAATAAAGCAGGGAAAGAAATCAGTCGTTATGCTGTAAATACAGCCGGTGAACCTGCCAGTCTGAAACTTACCGCTATCCAAAACCCCGAAGGCTTTCATGCAGACGGTGCGGATATGACATTGATACAGGTGGAAGTGGTAGATAAAGACGGACAACGTTGTCCGTTGGACAACCGCACTATTCAGTTCACACTCAAGGGTCAGGCGGAATGGCGCGGAGGTATTGCTCAAGGTAAAAACAATCATATTCTTGATACAAACCTTCCGGTAGAATGTGGTATCAACCGCGCACTGATCCGCAGCACGACGGCTGCCGGAAAAGTAACTCTGACAGCACAGGCTAAAGGACTTCTAAGTGCCTCTCTCACATTGGAAACGGTGCCTGTAAAAGTGACCGGAGGTTTGAGTACCTATCTTCCGCAGGCCACTTTGAAAGGCAGACTGGATAGAGGAGAAACACCTTCTACCCCTTCTTACAAAGACAGCAAAAAGGGTGTACGAATCGTTTCGGCAAAAGCCGGTTCCAACAATAATGATGCTGAAAAAAGCTACGATGATATCGAACTGACCGAATGGAAGAATGACGGTAAACTAAGCACTGCATGGATTACCTATACATTGGAAAGAGATGCCGAAATAGACGATATATGCATCAAACTGCAAGGATGGCGTTCACGAAGTTACCCGCTGGAAGTATATGCCGGCAACACCTTGATTTGGAGCGGAAACACGGATAAAAGCCTGGGATATATTCATCTCAATGTAGAAAAGCCCGTACGTGCTAATACGATAACCATCCGCTTGAAAGGAAACACCAGTGACAAAGATGCTTTCGGACAGATTATCGAAGTAGAGGCTATAGCGGCCAATACAATGGAATTGGAAAAAAGCAGTAGCAAACACCAGTTGAGAATCATCGAAGTTGAGTTTCTCGAAACAATCAAATAAAAAAGTTCCGGCAATGTTGTTTATTTGCCTGCCATCAAGTATCTTTGTTCATAAACTGAATTTTAACGCTTATGTGTAAACAACCGGATATCCTAGAAAGTGAAAAGATTCACTTTGCAGTCATGGCAATAGAAGCTGGAGCACGCGAAATGGGAATTTCTCCTATGGAAATGCGCCGACGTTTAGAGAAAATGAATCTAATCAAACGTCTTCTACTGGACAATTACGAAGTGATGCACACACAAAGTCTAAAACATGTAGGCGAGGATGTGGTCGAGGCTTTGAAGAACTGGGAGGCACAGGAGGGCGAGAAGGGATGAAAATAACACTTTATCATGGCTCCACCCTTTCTATAGAGCATCCCTTAGCCAAAGTGGGACGTGCCGATTTAGATTTCGGTAGAGGTTTTTATCTAACCTCACTACGCTCACAAGCAGAACAGTGGGCTGCCCGCGTACAACTATTACGGGCAAGTACTACTGCATGGATTAATGTATACGAATTTGATATGGATGCAGCTATAAAAGCTGGATTCAAGCTACTTCGTTTTGATGCTTACGATCAGCATTGGTTGAATTTTATTGTCGCTAGTAGGAATGGAAAACAGCCTTGGAAAGATTATGATATTATAGAAGGAGGCGTAGCAAACGATCGGGTTATTGACACCATAGAAGATTACCTTAACGACATTATCACCATAGAGCAAGCCCTCGGGCAATTGGTATATGCACAACCTAATCATCAGATATGTTTGCTCAATCAGCAACTCATTGATACATATCTACATTTTGATAATAGTTTTCCACTGGATACTATGGACAGAAAAGGAGGTAACAAATGAGAGAACAAGTACTTTGGAGAAAAATCAGTCGCATCGTCCTATTATTATCAGCCCGATTGGAGATAAGCCCGGAAAGAGCATTAAATCTGTTTTATGAAACGAATGTATGTGCCATGTTACATGACTCCCGTTACGGACTGCATCTAATGAGTGATACTTATATTATAAATGATGTATTGCGTGAATTACAAGACAAGCAGTAATTTTAGAATATATTATGATACCAAGCAAACAAAATCTCTTCTTTTCATACCGTTCCTTTTTGAATCCTTATCACTCATTTTTTTCATTTATTCCTTCATTATTCACACCACGCTGATAAACCGATGGTGCCACCCCAAACTGTGCTTTAAAGCATTTGCTGAAATAAAAAGGATCACTGATGCCTACCTTGTAAGAGACTTCCGCAACCGTTAGATTATCTTCTGACAGCAACAACTCCGCCGCTTTCTTCATTCGCACCACACGCAAATATTCATTAGGCGAATATCCTGTTACGCCGCGTAATTTCCGATAAAAAACGGTTCGTCCCAACTTCATAAGCTGCGCAAACTCATCAATAGAAAATTCCGGGCGGGCAAGATTCTGTTCGAGAATGGCAGCCAAGCGGTCTGCAAATTCTTTATCCCGTTCGGTAGTACACATAGCCGGTCGCACAATACCCGGTTCGTTGGAGAACTTCTCACGCAATTTATCACGCTGTTCGATCAAACGGAATACACGTGCCAACAGCAGTTTAACGCTGAATGGTTTGGCGATGTATGCATCCGCACCTGCCTCAATTCCTTCCAGATGCTTTTCCGGTGAGTTCAACGCAGTCAGAAGGATAATGGGAATATGACTCGTATCAAAATCTGTTTTTAGTTTCTTGGTCACTTCAAATCCGGTCATTCCCGGCATCAGAACATCACAGATAATCAGGTCGGCATCATACGTACGGGCCTTTTCAAATCCGGACGTGCCGTCGGCAGCCACTTCCACTTCAAAGTATGCGCCAATTTCTTCCCGTAGAAACTCACGGATATCATTATCATCTTCAATAATCAGCACTTTCCGTTTGTTCAAAGGAGCAGCCATCTTTTCCGGGTCAGGAAGCTCTTCCGAAAGCTGTAACAAATGATGTACGTGACCGTCTACCTCTTTCAGCAATACGTTGCCCGGAACAAGGAAGTCTTTCTCCGAATACACCGTCTTATCTGTCGGAATACATACGGTAAATACAGAACCGCCACCTTCATTGTCTTTATACTCAATCGTACCTTTATGCACCTGCACCAGTTCGTGGCTCAAATGCAGACCGACTCCAATACTGTCACCGGAGAAATTACTCTGCATAAACCGCTTGAACAATTCATTCTGTTTCTCTTTAGGAATCCCCACTCCCGTATCCGAAACCTGAATCTGCAATGTTTGCTTCCCTTCGTCCACATTCACCGAAAGAATAATCGTTCCGTTGGAAGGAGTATATTTAAATGCATTTGAAAGCAGGTTATAAGTCACCTTATCCAAATTACCTTTATCAATAAACATCTTATAAGATGGCACCGAAGGCAAGAAACGGAAGTTCATATTCTTCTGTTCCGCCACGTCGCCGAAACTCAAAAATATTTCATAAAGGAAAGAGATGACATCTGTTTCCTCTAAAGAAAGCGCCAGTTTATTATTCTGCATCTTTCTGAATTCCAATAACTGGTTGATGAGCCTCAACATACGTTGCGTACTCTTATCCATTGTTTTCAGAGGATATATCAATTCGCGCGGAATATCCGTGACACGCTGGATTTTCTCCAAAGCTCCCTGGATTAAGGTAAGCGGCGTACGGAATTCATGAGAAATATTGGTGAAGAAGACCAGCTTATATTCAGTCAGTTGCTTCTCTACGTTAATACGGTTACGCAAACCATTAAAGTTCCGGACGATGCGGAAGGCAAAATACAAGGCTACCATCAATAACAGCACATAGCACAACATTGCCCAGGTAGTCTTCCAAAACGGTGGGACGATTACAATCTTCAGTGTAGTTTCACTGTCGTTCCATATACCCGATCCATTGCTGGACTTGACATGAAGTATGTAGGTTCCCGGATTCAGGTACTTAAAGGAGGCGAAATTCAGTGGAGAAGGAGCACTCCATCCCTGGTCGTAGTTTTCCAACCAATACATATATTTCGTATGTCCGCTATCCGAATAGTCGAAAGTGGAGAAATCTATCAGGAATGAGTTTTGAAAATATTTCAGCGTAATTTCATCCGAATAAGCAAGAGACTGTTTTAAAGGAGAATCCTCCATCTGCGGATTCATCTGGGTCCCATTGACGTACAAATCAGTGAAAACAACCGGAGAAAACGTTTCACTATCTTGTATCTTTTCAGGGTCGATCACAATTAATCCATAGTTTGTACCAAAAAGCAATTTCCCGTCTTCACGCATACAGGCACTATTCTCACTATACACATTTCCTAAAGTATAGGAAGAAAAGAAATAGTTCTCAAAAGAACGGGTGGACGGGGTGAACTTGGAAATTCCATATTCAGTCGCTACCCAAAGGTTTCCTTTTCTATCTCCCAAAACAGACTGGATCACATCATTGACCAACCCTTCGGAAGTTCCGTAATGCTCATATTTCAATGAATGATAGTCGTCCTGCGGCGTACAGAGGTTCAGTCCCGAACCGGAAGTACCAATCCACATACGTCCCTTCGTATCACGATAGATACATTTGATTTCATTACTGCAGAATTTTCCGTTTGTATAACTGAAGAGATGATAATTATCACCATCCGCAATCAGTGAGTCCGGATGAAAGATACAAATCCCCTCACTGGTTCCTACCCAGACCATTCCGTTTTCATCTTCTTCTATCACACGCACCATCCTCATTCCGAACGTTTGCTGGAAGAAATGCCGAAATTTATATTTCCCGTCAGAAGTAGGTTCAGCCAATTCGAGCCCCCCGCCGAATGTACCCACCCACATACGGTCTTTGCGATCGCGATAAATAGCAAAAACGTTATTATCCGACAATGAAGTCGGGTCGGACGGGGTATTATAATACCAGGTATCTCCCACCTTCAATCCATTACCACGGGTTCCTGTCCACATCCGTCCCTGGCGATCTTCAGCGATTGCATAAATATTGGAATGAAAATATTGATTCGTTATTTTCGACTGAAGATTTGCGTCAAAGGTATAAAGTCCGCCTTTACGCGTACCTACCCAAATATCGCCATTAGACATCTTGGTCAACATACGGATGGTATTCGAACGGTCGAACAGTTCACGGGACTCGGGATAGATGCGGGAAGTTCCTTCATTCAACACTGAAATGCGGGATAAACCCGAATATTCCGAAGCTACCCAGATGCCACCGGCACGATCTTCCATGACATATTGCAGGAAATCCGAACTGATATGACTTTGATCGTTGATGTTGGCAACGAAATGTTCCAGTTTATCTTCAGCTGTATTATAAGCAAAAAGCCCATTCCCATAGGTAGAAATCCAGATGATTCCACGGGAATCATGTACGATATGATAACGTTCGAAGTCGATGTAGCTGATCTTGTCTTGAGGAATTAGCTGGAAATCTTTACTTTCACCGGTTGCGGCAACCACATAGGTGAGGCGTCCTGTATGATTATATATCCAATAGTCTCCGTGGTTGTCGCGAATCAGTTCGCCCTTTTTAATATTCAGACGGGGGTCAGCGGCTACTTCTCCGGTCGTAAAATCATAAGTATATACTCCGGTCGTAGTCAGAATCATCCATTTATCTTTCAACAAGAAATTTCCGGTAGGCGACGTCTGCCCTGCAACGGTTGAAAGGGCAGCCAGCTTCTGCATCTTCTGCGTAGCCGAATGGTAATAATAAATATCTCCATCTGCCGTAAGGAAATACATGTCATCCTTATAAGCCAGAGAAGAAGTGAAATGAATCAACCGGTCTTCTATCCGATATTGTCCGTTGGAGACAGAAACCAATCCGCATTGAGTGCCGATCCAGATACGTCCACTGGCATCTTCATTCACGAATTTCACCCGGTTGTCCGGCAGGTTTCCACGTTCTGTCCTGAATACGGTAGATGTCATTTCACCGTTTTTCTGATGCACCATACGTCGGCAACCATTGCCTTGATGTGATAGCCATACGTCTCCGTTGGCTGTAACAAATACAGTAGAGTAATTCTGCCTTAACTCACCGCAACCCGTGTAATCAACAAAACGGGCACGTTGCAAATCATAGCAGCTATATAGTTCAGGTGTAGTGGAAATCCATAAAAAGCCATCTTTATCTTCTGTGAGATCGTAAATCCGGTTGTCGGCCAAAGACACTTTATCTCCAGCTTCCGGACGAAAGGTCAGGAAAGAGTTGCCATCATAACGACTTAATCCGTTCAAGGTAGCCAGCCACAAAAAGCCTTTGCTATCCTGATAGATGTATCGGATAGAGTTGTTGGGAAGACCATCACTAGTTCTCATTTGTGTAGAACGAAGCTCTATTGCACTATAAGCATTCAGTACAAAGCTAACAAGGAAAGTGAAAACTAAAAGGTGTCTTTGCGTCATAAAGATTCCAAGATTAATAATAAATGTTGGACAAAAATAATCAAGATAGTTGAGATAATAAAAGAAACACTCCATTAAATAGTAGGAAGCGGATATGCTAAAGAGCAATTACTACCATTATTTAGACGCGGATTACACGAATGACGCGGATTTTTTATTCTTAAATCTGTGTCATTCGTGTAATCCGCGTCTAAATAATTACAGACTGATAGAATTACTGAAAACTCAATCCATGTGGAATACTTCCGGCAAAGGAATGGATACGGGTGAATTGTCCGGATTCACTTCCATGATATCCGCCATATAATCCCACCATTTCTGTACGATTTCCGTATTACCTAAATCCTGCGAACCTGCTCCCCCTTCCGTTTTTTGGAAAGCAAACAGGATATTTGTTTCTTTATCCCAATAAATCGAATAGTCCGACACTCCATTCTGTGAAAGCAGTGCTTTCAGTTCGGGCCAGATGGCAGCATGTCTTTTTTCATATTCGGCTTCACATCCGGGTTTCAAATACATTTTAAATGCTTCTCGTTTCATGGTTTCAATCTATTTAAAGTTAATCTTTCTTTTCTTCTGTGTCGATAGCAAAAATAGGTGCTGTCGTCTTTTGTTTCACCTGGTAGTATTGAACGGCACTGTCATTCATCTGTGGATATTGATTTTTCAACAAGCGAATCATTTCCGCACCTGCCCAAAGAACCGGTCCGTAACCATGTGCCGCATATACATTGACCGGACGGTAATAGTAAAAAGCAGGGTCGAAAGCCATTCCCGTACCGACACAGGTTCCTTCCACTTGCCCCTCCGCATTTATCTTGCCGGCTACGGCATGCCATCCCAGATGAGTAACCGGTCCGTAAGCAATGGCGTCAATCCATCCTTTATTGATGGCGTGTGCCAGGCAGTATACATATATCGCAGTAGCGGAAGTTTCCAGGTAAGAATCATTCCGGTCGAGCAGTTGGTGCCAAAGTCCTTCTCCACTTTGCAAGGCTGTCACTCCACGTACATGAGCCCGGAAATAATCCATCACTTTCGCACGTTGAGGATAGTCTTCCGGTAGAACGTCGAGCAGTTCGCAAGCCGTCAACATAGCCCAACCGTTGGCGCGCGCCCAACAAAAAGCAGGATGATCGCTACTACTTTCCACCCATCCGTGACGATACAGTCCTTTTTCGGGAATAAACATGCGATCGGCAAATTGCAGGAATTGTCTCACTGCTTCTGCCAGATATTTATTTTTTTGCCCCTTGTCATAATAACTCATCTGTGCTACTGCCGGAATACCCATAAACATATCATCCAGCCAAAGAGTGTTATGCTGCGGACGGTTGCGTGCAAAAGTTCCATCTGCCAGACGATACTCTTTATTAATGATGAAATCAAAATAATTACGTATCAGTTCATCCACAGGAAGCGAGGGATCTTTCAAACGGACTTTCACCATCGCCGCGCATACGGCTCCCGCATCATCCAGTGCGTGCGGAGTGAGGATTTGAAGCAACTGCGGGTCCGTTGTGCCCTTTTCTTTATAAACACGCTTGAAATGCGGTGCTACTTCGGCCAGAAAACGAAAACGATTCTGTACATAATCCATATAGCGTGTGTCACCCGTAGCTTCGGATGCCGCTATCAAGGCAGAATAGGTCACTCCCCATTCATAACTTGCCAAACGAAAAGCTCCACGCTCCAGTTGTGCCTCCTCTCCCATCGTTGTATAATTGGTAATCACTTTACCCGTATTCTTGTCTACCACACGGGCGGGAGTCTCCTTATCTATATAAGCAAATACACGGTCTACCTCTTTCTTTACCTGTTCCGGTGTCAAATCACCATAAGTGCCCTGATAAGCAGGTTGCAATAAATGCAAAGGCGTGTTTGAGTCATTCACTACAGTTTTCTTTTTCTGTGCGCTGACAGGCAAAGCTATCAGCAACGAAGCAATGGCTATGATACGAATATTCATATTTTATTTTTTAGGTATTTTACATCCTCTGAATAGGGTTCCCTGCAAATCCGGTCCAAAGTAGAATCCCGGTTGTGTCGGCTGGTTGTAGGCTACGTTCTGGGTAGCGATACTGATGCGATAAACAGGATCCTCCAAAAAGGTGTGGAAGCGGTAATCAGTGGGAATGGTAGAGACATAAAGCCGCAAAGCGGTATTATCGGCTGTGCGCAACAGTACTTCTTCCCGCCAGTCGCCTACAATATCCCCTTGCAGGCAAGGTGTTGCCTTCGTTCCGTTGTTGGAAAGAGCTCCTTCGAAAATGGCTATACGCTCACAGACTCCTTTCTTCCAATTATATTTGCTGACTATATTTCTATCCAATAGTTCGCGCAGTAAATCACCGTCCCACCAGACAGCCATATTACATGACAATCCTCTGACACGGGCTTTCACCACTTCTCCTTTTATATTTCTTATTCCTCCGGAAGCAAGAGACCACATTTCAACGCCCGGTTGGGTCGGGTCAATATCAGCCGCCATGCAACGCCCGACATCTGTACTATCTTTTATCTGGAAAAGAATTTCTCCGGTTGCCGCATCTCTGTACGTACTTCCGTCACGCTTGTTTTCGTGACAGTCCCATACTTGCAACCCTTTGCGGGAAGGATCGAAATGAGTCAGATGAATCGCGTCTCCATGTCCCATCTTCGTTGTGTACAATCCTTTGCCGTTATGGTCGATGGCACACGAGCCGTAGATAATCTCATCGCATCCGTCACCGTCTACGTCACCTACCCGAAGGTTATGATTACCTTGTCCGGCATAGTCTTCACAACCGGGATGGTTACTGTCGAAAATCCAGCGTTCTTTCAGTTCCTTTCCATTCCAGTCGTATGCTGCCAATACTGTACGGGTATAATATCCACGACACATCACAACACTAGGATGGATGCCGTCGAGATAGGCTACGCAAGCCAAAAAGCGGTCACTACGATTACCACGATTGTCTCCCCAATCCATCAGGTTTCCTCTTCCCGGTACGTAATCAATTGTTTGCATCGCTTCTCCTGTCAGTCCGTTGAAAACAGTCAGATATTCCGGTCCGGTCAAAATACGTCCCTGTTCATTCCGATAGTCAGCTTGCGCATCTCCAATCACTTTTCCTTTTCCGTCCACTGTTCCGTCGGCGGTTTTCATTACTACTTCCGCTTTACCGTCACCATCGAAGTCAAACACCATAAACTGGGTGTAGTGTGCACCGGCACGTATATTACGTCCCAGATTAATGCGCCATAAATGTTGCCCGTTTAATTTATAACAATCGAAATATACCTCTCCGGTGTAACCGTCATGCGAATTATCGTGTGCGTTCGACGGATCCCATTTCAAGATAATCTCATATTCCCCGTCACCGTCCACATCGCCGATACTGGCATCATTAGGAGCATAGAAATAACTTTGCCCTGCCGGAGTCGTACCGTTTTCAGGACGATTCAGCGGAATGTTCAGATAACCTGCCGGAGCATCGGACGGCAATTGATAATTGCTTTCCGTTTTTGATTGGATAGCTTTGACGGTATAAAGTACGGATTCCGTACCTTTATATATATCCTGAAAGAAAGTCACATTTCTTATCGGATATTTGTTTACCTTTTCACCGTTTCTATAAACATCAAAAGATTCGTCCATCGGGTCGGAGGACAGATAACGCCAAGACACGGCAACAGTAGATGGATTCTCTCTGATGGCAATTACACCGCGTCCCAAATGTTCGCGTTTCAGTTTCGAAAAGTCATAGTTCGGCTGCGCCACTACAAAAGCAGCTATCAGACACAGACTTAAAAAAGCACTTATGCATTTCATAGTTTTATCGTTAATCAATTTACAACACAAAAGTAAGCGGCACAGCCTACTTATAAAATAGAATATTGTACAGATCTATGTAGAAATCATCATATAGCCCACTTTTAAACCGCATTATAACTACCTGGTGAACAAAAATGAATATATCTGAACGGAAATCCATTGAAAAAGAAAAGTGCGTCCCTTATCTTTGCCAATGAAAATTAGAATGAACACCCAATTAATAAAACAGAATTATTTCACCATGAAGAAATCACTACTCTCATTCTTTACAGTAACCCTTCTTTGTCTTATGACAGGAAAGCCGGTCATGGCACAAGAGTTACCTGCACAAAAAGAGACTTTAGAGACTATCGTAAAAGTAAACGACTACTTTATGAAAAAGTATGCCGATTACACATTGCCTTCTTTCTATGGCAGAGTTCGTCCAAGCAATATATGGACGAGAGGCGTATATTATGAAGGATTAATGGCTCTGTATGGCATTTACCCTCGTGAGGATTATTATAAGTATGCCTACGATTGGGCTGATTTCCACAAATGGGGAATGAGAAACGGCAATACCACCCGTAACGCAGACGACCATTGCTGCGGACAAGTTTATATCGACCTTTATAATATGTGTCCGTCCGATCCGAATATGATCCGGAATATAAAAGCAAGTATCGATATGGTAGTCAACACTCCGCAGGTGAACGATTGGTGGTGGATTGACGCTATCCAGATGGCAATGCCAATCTACGCAAAGTTTGGAAAAATGACCGGTGAACAGAAATACTACGATAAGATGTGGGATATGTATTCTTACACTCGTAACGTGCACGGAGAAGCCGGAATGTATAATCCTAAAGATTGCTTATGGTGGCGCGATCAGGACTTTGATCCTCCTTACAAAGAACCGAATGGAGAAGATTGCTACTGGAGTCGTGGAAATGGCTGGGTATATGCAGCTCTTGTACAGGTATTGGATGAAATCCCTGCCAATGAAACACATCGCCAGGACTATATAAATGATTTTCTCGCTATGAGCAAGGCACTTAAAAAATGTCAGCGTGAAGATGGTTTCTGGAATGTGAGTCTTCATGATCCGACGAACTTCGGAGGTAAAGAGACTTCCGGAACAGCACTGTTTGTATACGGCATGGCTTGGGGAGTGCGCAACGGACTGCTCGACCGCAAAGAATATCTTCCCGTCCTTTTAAAAGCATGGAACGCTATGGTGAAAGATGCCGTACATCCGAACGGATTCCTGGGATATGTGCAGGGAACAGGCAAAGAGCCTAAAGACGGACAGCCGGTTACTTATAAGAGTGTGCCCGACTTTGAAGACTACGGAGTCGGTTGTTTCCTGCTTGCCGGAACAGAAGTTTATAAATTAAAATAACATAGACAGTTTTTTCATTAGGTTTAAAGATAATCATTCATTAGGTTTAGTTAGAGGTTAGTTAGTAGCTAGTTCCCTCACTGACTGTTTAGACACCGGTCAGTGAGGGATTTCAAAGAAAACAGATTCATGAAAAACAAATTATTCCCGTATATATGTTGGCTGATGGCCATTACATTTAGTTTGCAACTGCAAGCGCAAAATAAAGTTTCCGCTCCCATGGCAGACGTCAATCAAGTAATTGACAACACGCTGGACAGCCTGAATAAAGCACGTACCTCGCGACCGGAAGCCGGTTCGAGCCGGAAAGGTGACAACCCTGTTCTGTTCCTGGTAGGTAACTCTACCATGCGTACCGGAACTTTAGGAAACGGCAACAACGGACAATGGGGATGGGGCTATTATGCAGGTGATTATTTCGACTCTAACCGGATTACTGTAGAGAATCATGCGTTGGGTGGAACCAGTAGCCGTACTTTCTATAACCGTTTATGGCCGGATGTAATCAAAGGAGTACGCCCGGGAGACTGGGTTATCATCGAACTGGGGCACAATGACAACGGCCCATACGACAGCGGACGTGCCCGTGCTTCCATTCCCGGAATTGGCAAAGATACACTGAACGTAACGATTAAAGAAACCGGAGTAAAAGAAACCGTATATACCTACGGGGAATATATGCGTCGTTTCATTCAAGATGTAAAAGCCAAAGGTGCTCATCCGATCCTTTTTTCGCTTACTCCCCGCAATGCTTGGGAAGACAAAGACAGCACCATCATCACACATGTCAACAAGACTTTTGGATTGTGGGCAAAGCAGGTGGCAGAAGAACAGCATGTTCCTTTTATTGACTTGAATGATATCAGTGCCCGCAAATTTGAGAAGTTCGGCAAGAATAAGGTGAAATATATGTTCTACATCGACCGTATACATACAAGTGCTTTCGGTGCTAAAGTAAATGCAGAATCTGCTGCTGACGGAATACGTGCGTATGAAGGACTGGAATTAGCCAATTATCTGAAACCTGTTGAGAAAGATACAGTGACAGGTTCCAGTCGGAAAGAGGGACGTCCGGTATTGTTTACTATCGGAGATAGTACGGTCAGAAATGAAGATAAAGACAAAAACGGTATGTGGGGTTGGGGAAGCGTAATTGCTGACGAGTTCAATCTAAATAAAATTTCTGTAGAAAATCGTGCGATGGCAGGACGTAGTGCACGTACTTTCCTCGATGAAGGTCGTTGGGATAAGGTATACAATGCCTTGCAACCGGGGGACTTCGTTCTGATTCAGTTCGGACATAATGATGCAGGAGATATAAACAAAGGGAAAGCCCGTGCCGAATTGCGCGGTTCGGGAGATGAGAGCAAAGTCTTTCTAATGGAAAAGACAGGCAAATATCAAGTTGTTTATACTTTCGGCTGGTATCTTCGAAAGTTCATCATGGATGTTCAGGAGAAAGGTGCCATTCCCATCGTTCTTAGTCATACGCCACGCAACAAATGGAAAGATGGAAAAATAGAACGTAATACCGAGTCTTTTGGCAAGTGGACACGTGAAGCTGCGGAAGCTACGGGAGCTTATTTCATTGACTTGAATAAGATTAGTGCCGATAAACTTGAAAAGAAAGGTGTGAAGAAAGCTGCAGCTTACTACAATCACGACCATACACATACTTCTTTGAAAGGAGCGCACATGAACGCCAAAAGTATTGCTGAAGGGTTGAAAAAGAGTGATTGCCCGCTAAAAGAGTATTTGAAATAATACGAAAGAGAATCCTGTAAAGATAGCAAAGGACTAAAGGGAAATATAGACTATCCGGACTGTTTAAATATTCTATCTTAAAAAAGGAATATTTAAGCAGTGCAGAATGGAGAAAACAGCATAGCAGATGAAGAAGAATAAAAAAGCTCCGACATTTGTCAACACGCAAATCCTCATTCTTATCATTTATAGAGTTTATCTAGCATTTCACACCTATTTTATCCTACAACACTTGCAAGTCGATATCGATTCAGGGATTAATCTTCCATTATGTTATTATTTTCTTATTCAAAAGTCCAGGTAAATCAGAGAAAAACTAGCTTAAAAAAGCACATTTATATCTTCCTCACCGATGAAGGACAAGTTCATCGGTGAGGAAGATAGCGTTCATCGGTGAGGATCACCCTGTTGGTTTAAACCTAACGAACTCTTTTTCCGTTAGAAAAGACGCATATTCTGTCTGATATTATTCACTTTTCGCCTATATTTCTGCATATTATTGCACTTATTTATGCAGTTTTTTCTCTGATTCATCAATTTCGCAACGGTTATTTTCTAATATAATCTTAAAAACAGAACATCTGGACAGGATATGTTCATCCCCATTCAAGGGAAAAATGAATGTTCGTATCCAACATAATACAGTCGCAAATCATTGATTTATTCCACGGAATAGATTAACTTTGCCTGTACAAATTAAAAGCCTGCCAATATGAGCCAAGTGAAAGGAATACCATACGGAATATCCGACTTCAACCGGATGCGGAACGAAAACTTCTATTTCGTCGATAAAACCATGTATCTGCCCCTTATCGAGGAAATGCCCAGTTACCTTTTCCTTATTCGTCCGAGACGTTTCGGAAAAAGCTTATTCCTAAGCATGATGCGTACTTATTACGACATAATACAGAAGGATAACTTCGACAAGTATTTCGGTGACTTATGGATAGGAAGCCGTCCAACCAAACAACATAACAGTTTCCAAGTCCTTTTCTTCGACTTCTCAAAAGCAGGCTGCTCACTGCCGGGAGCAGATTTGATGAGTAGCTTTAATGAATATTGCAGTATCATCATCAACCAGTTTGCCCATGCATACGCATCTTATTATGATGAAGATTTCAAGTCAACAGTAGAAAGCATTGAAAGCGCTAAAGCAAAATTATCATATATAGAAGTAAAGGCTAAAGAAAAAGGATATCCTCTCTATCTGATAATTGACGAATATGACAACTTTACCAACGTCATATTGAGCGAACACGGACAGAAAATGTTCCATGACCTGACTCATGCCAGCGGCTTCTACCGTGAATACTTCAAGCAGTTCAAAGGTATGTTTGACCGAATTTTCCTAATGGGAGTCAGCCCTATCACACTGGATGATTTATCTAGCGGGTATAATATTGACTGGAATATATCGACTGATTCCCGTTTTAATGCCATGATAGGATTTGATGAAACTGAAGTACGTGAAATGCTCCGTTATTACCAACAAAATGGAAAGCTGGTCGGTGATGTAGAAGCGATGATTACAGAAATGAAACCGTGGTATGACAATTATTGCTTCGCCAGAACATCTTTGGACAACGACCGTGTGTTTAATTGCGATATGACTTTATACTATTTACGTAACCAAATTGATTTTCACCGTCCACCCGAAAATATGGTAGACAAGAATATCCGTACGGATTACAGTAAACTGAAAATGCTGGCACGCATTGACCACGACAACACCCATGAGGGAAGCCGCATGAGTACTATCGAAGAAATTGCGGCAAAAGGTGAAATACTGGTAGACTTACATACTTCGTTCCCGTCAGAAAAGATAGCAGATATAGAGAACTTCCGAAGCCTGCTCTATTATTATGGTTTACTTACCATGTGCGGCACCCGTGGCGACCGTCTGAAAATGTGCATACCTAACAATTGTGTGCGCGAGCAGTACCTTGGATTCTTGCGCGACTACTATCAACAGGCCCATACCCTGAATCTTTCACATCTGAAAGACTTGATAGATGATTTCGCCTTCGATGGTCATTGGCAACCATTCTTCGAAACCATCGCCCGTGCCTATCGGGAGAACTCTTCCATACGAGATGCGATAGAAGGGGAAAGAAACCTGCAAGGTTTCCTAAAAGCCTATCTTGCCATTGCTTCTTATTATCTCGTACAGCCGGAACTGGAAATGAACTATGGCTATTGTGACTTCTTCCTATTGCCGGACAAAATGCGTTATTCCGATATAGAACACAGCTATATCCTGGAGTTGAAATACGCTACACGTACAGCTACCAATGCTGAACTTGAAGCCCAAGCAGAAGAAGGAAGACAGCAACTGTTGCGATACAGTAAGGATAAAGTTGTGCAGAAACTGGCTACTGGAACGACACTTCACCTATTATTAATTCAGTTCCAAGGTTGGGATATGGTGAAATGTGAAGAAATAAATGCTTCTGCTATTCATCCTTCGGAATAACTTCCTGCATATAAATAGCATCCAAGCTCCAAAGAGCAGCATCATTCGTGCTAATGCTCGTACATTCATCTAATGGAGACGGTACTTCCGGCGGAAGTATGGTAGTGATGCGGAAAGGCGGTGCAGGTGTATGTTCCAACCGGGTAAACAAATCTTTCCAGGCTTCTTCAGCCATTTGGGTATTGCGCAAGTGATAAGCTGCGTAAGCCATCAGACGGGAGACACGAAAACGGCTATGGCTAAGTTCCCATGCTTTCTTCTTGTAACGTGCAGCATGATCAAGCCAGGCGTCTTTCCATTCGGGTATATCAATCATACGCATCATTTCATTGGCTATCTCAAATCCGCCCATGATCGTCATTAAATGGTTGGTTGTTTCCAATTTGGGGTCACATTCGGTTGTGATGATTCCTGTTGACGGATCAAATCCTAGAGCTTTGGGGCCGGTAAAGAGGCGGTTAGGCAGGACGGCAATGCTTTTCATTCCTGCTATTATTTTATCACGATAAGCAGTGTTACCTGTGCGCTCCCATTCTGTCATCCAATTACCGGCATAAGCCAGCCAGTCGGGACCGATACGCAAACGGGCGGGAGCGGTACAAGGATATTCACTGCGAGGTTGGGCCAGGCGCATAGGGTCCAAGTCATAGAGTTTGTGGTCGGCATCCTTCACTTCAGTCATTAAATCACCGCAACGTTCGTCTGTAGTAAGGTAATAGTAGAAACGGTTCCAGGCGGCCTGGCTGATTCGCGCTTCTTTAGCTCCGCATCCCCAATGACTTACATTATGCCGACTGCCTAATCCGGCATTGGGACCGATATGATAGACATCCACTTCGCCTGTATGACGCGTCATAGCTTCTGCCATACGCCAAATATCAATACGCCCGGTACGCAGGAAATTATACCATAGCCACATATTAGAAGCCAGTTCCGTATTGTCCCAGGCAAATCCTCCGACATCGTAACGCCAGGTATGACGAACAGGGTCATAAGCGTGCATCACATCACCATAATTCCAGAAACCGTACCACTTGTTTTGTTCGATTGCTTTCTGATAGAAGTCAATGTAAGCATCCAAGCGGTCTTCTACACGAGTACGGAATGGAGTAGTACGGTCGGGGAGACTCCATATCCCGAAAGCCTGGCGGGCATGAAGATAATTCGGGGTTGGCATTAACAGACTAGGGCTAGAAAATTGTTTGGCATAATCAGCAAAAGCCTTTTTTCCGGCATAGCCACTTTGTGGGATCAGTGTCAACGTAGTTGTACGGGCAATGCCGTATGGCGTGCTCATACCTTCCTGGACATCTTCATAGCTGGCATTCAGGTCATGAGCTATACGATCATAATGCCGTAAATCCATAGGCTCGGACTCCGGACTCCACAACTAGGCGGTAAGGGTAGCTACCGGGGTTCGTGCGTCTGAAATTTCAATAGAAGAGGGATAAGACTGCCAAAAGTCATGCATACAAAGTCCTAATCCTCCGGTAATATCTCCGACAAAAATATATCCATCGCTACGTGTGCCGGAAAAGGTTCCTATCCAGGGATTATCGTTATTGGCACGTTTACGAATGGAGAAAGCATCGGCAGTGAGTTGAGACAGACGGTAGTCATTCCATGAAGCCCAGTTATCGAGCAGAGAGCGGTTCTTTTCATCGAAAGATTCATAAGGCGGAATACGTTTGCCTTCCATTTGCTGCTGTTGCAGGGAGGGTTCATCTGTTGGCTTCTGTTGTGCGTCCTTCTTTTCATTACTATTTTTCTTATTATCTGCCTTATTTAAAGTGAGTATGCGACGCCCTACCAATGGTTGTACCGGCTCGCTCCACACTCCTCCATCTGCACACGAGAAAGCAATATGACGATTATACAGAGCTTCACGCATAGGAACGTCGAAACGGATACCTAAACTACGAATGAAATCTTTCTTCTGATCTCCGTCATAGACGAAACTATGTACCATTTTGATCTGTTCACTGCCACCATAAAAGTAGAGACGTACCACAAAAGGAAGCCACTCACGGTTATTCCGTTTGTTCATATCAGAGTTATTCGCATAATTCCCTTTCCCTTCAGAGTGATTCGTATCAATCTCCTTATTCCTGTTCCGATGTATCCCTTCCAACTTTACAAGTGCCCGTACAGAGCCCAGACGTTCTATGGTTACTGATTTTATTTCCCCTATGTAATGAGTAAAAGATATTTGAGATGTATTTTCTTGAATCGGCTCGCTTTGAGTATTACAAATCAGACGCGCTTTCTCTCCTACTTTAGTTCCTTTATACAATAGGCTATCAATCAGGAAATCTCCGTGTCGGGGAATAAATACGGAAATCAGCCCTGTTTCAATTTGAATATTTTCAGGCGTTTCAGTGATTGCAATAGAAGCATTAGGCTGTTTATTGATAATTTTTGCTTTCCGGGGGGCTTTTTCTAATGTCAGTCTTTCTGTTCCGGCAGAAATGACTCCGGCAACTCCGCTCCATTTCACGGAACCATCCGGCCAGTAAGCCAATGGCCAAGTATCTACCGGAATCTCTTGATTTCTATCTGTTTTTAGTCGCAATGAAGTTTCAGGAAATAGGTAGCCTTCATCAAAAGGAACTCCGAAACTTACAGCTTTGTCTTGTTCAGGAGTATTGCCTATCCAATGTAAAGGAACAGTAGACGTTTGGGGTGGTAAACATTCATAGCGAAAGTTTGTAATGCGGGTACGGGATAAGGTGGTGCGAAAGCCGAACCATCCTTCTGTCAGAGGTTCGGCATCGCGGAAGTCCACCAGTCGCTTGCCGTCTATGTAATAACTAACCCTATTATTTTCATTTGTTATCTTAATGTGATACCAGTGGTTCGCTTTTAGCAAATGTTCGGTATCTGTATATTCTTTCAGTATGGCAGGACGTACTTTGGGATCTGTGATTTCTGCTTCATTGCCGTCATAACGACGGAAGCGTGTAGTAGAGTTATAATTTCCACCATATCCCATGTAATAGAGTTGCAAAGAATAACAATTCAGAAAGATTCCGCTACGCCACTTCTCACGTTTCCATATATTATCAGGATGTTTGGGGTCCGAAGCCATCCAAAAGCAATTCAGGTCACTCAAACGGTCTCCTTCTTTTTCTACAACTACACACGCATCATATTCAATGGTTACCCGTCCGCTCATCTTTTCTTTCCTCCATAAGGTAAGGCCTTTAGGAGACAGTATTTCAGCGGTATCACCCTGAAATGTCACTTTATAATCCGGAGATTCCGACTCTACCTTCCAATATTTATGAAACTGGCGGGCGTTGAGGCCGGAAACTTTATTGTTTTGTGCGTTTGTTCCTAAAGTGATGAAGAGGAACAAAAGGATAAAGAGTTTTTTCATATGTATATTTGCTATCTCACCTTACAAAGGTAGGGAGAGCCGATCAATTAAGAAATAGAATATTATCCATATATATGGCGATTCGTTCAACTATGAAAAAAAGAACAACCCGACAGTTAGCCGGATTGTTCTTTTTCAACAAACTCATATCAAATAAGAGATTTCTTATTCAAAAACCTTTTTATTCTGCTTTTTTCAAAGTTTCAGCACCTACATAGTAACCTAAGTTAGTTCCCTGGTTATATCCCATATTCTGCATCGCTTGAGACATATCATAATTATGATCGGTCATCAAGTGAGGAAGACGGAATTCGGTAGGATGATTCGTGGAGAATATATAAATAGATTTCATGTCACTTGAACCCATTATTACTTCTTCACGATAGTCACCGAGAAAATCACCATAGTAACAAGGATTGTATTTGGTGCTATGGTTACCGTCATTGCTACCGTAAGTTCCAAAATATACCAAACGAGTCTTATTCGTCTTGTTTACATCAGGGTTCTCTTTATAGCTCACGACACAAGCACGGTCCAGCATTTCTCTTGTCGGCTGCCCGCTCCAATAAATGGCTACATTATACAAAACTCCACCACCAATACCTGTAGGATATGTACTGGATACCAATCCACTGCCACTACAACTGAATACCCCTTCCTGCAAAGAAGACCAGTACTCAAAATTCGGGCTATCCGGATCGATATCTGCCACAATACAACGACCGACATCAGTAGTCGAACCCGCTCCATGGCCGGTAATCAAGCCACCATCTCTTGCATCAATCACTTGACATCCATAACCGTGTCCTTGTCCATTATAATTGCCCGGTTCTTCAAATGAAGCAACAATTTGCAATCCTGAACGGTCTTTTATAAATTTGCCAACACATAAACAGTCACCATGACCGTTTCCGGTACACCACAATTCGCTTCCATCATCATCTATAGCCGCAGAACCATACAAGATTTCATCTTTTCCATCATCGTCCAAGTCCGCTACACGAAAACTATGCGAACACATGGACAACCATTTTGAAGAATGTTCGGCTGTATCAAACTTCCAACGGGTTTCCAGTTTATTCCCTTTCAAATCGAGTGCCCATACTTGCCAATTATGATAAATACCTCTACTGATGATCAGACTGGGGTTGCTTGTTCTCACTCCGGTCGCTTCGTCAGGTATACCATCCAGATAAGCCACCCCGATAAAGAAACGGTCCATGCGGTTTCCGTAATCATCTCCCCAATATTCACTCCAATATTTAGCACGCGACGCTTTTGAACCACTTCCACCACGAGGAATATTATCCACCCGGGTAATTTCACGTCCATCATATCCACGGCAAATAGAGATATATTCGGGACCTTCCATTATCAAACCGCAAATTGTATTAATACTTGCTCCCGAATACCAGCCCACAGCGTCAGTCTGACGAATTCGATAATCGTTCACATTACCATAAGCATCGGTAATGACCTTACCATCCCCAAACTTTGTACCTTCTGAAGAGCGGAAAGCTATTTCACATAAACCATCTCCATCAAAATCGTATAAAATATATGAAGTATAATGTGAACCGGAACGAATATTGATTCCCAAATCAATTTGCCACAAAAAAGTACCATCCATCTTATAAGCTTCCAACAAGGTCGAACCATTATTCCATCCCCCCTGGTTGGCACCATCATACGGTTCTCTCTTCACCACAATCTCCAATTCACCGTCACCGTCCAAGTCACCTAGCTGAATATCATCAGGAGAATATGTAATCGACGCATCGGGTACATTCATGTTTAATCTAATCTCATGATAAAACTTTTCTGCCATTTCAGAGGTAAAGGTATAATCGCAAAGCGTTTCAGCCTGATTGGCAAGAGTGACCCGGTATACATTCGTTTTTGATACATCAATATCCGCATCCACCCAAGAAGTAGTATTCGAAATAGGTTTCTCATTCAATTTCACTTCCGTCTCGCCGTCTACCGACTTATAAATATCAAAAGCAACATTAGACGGATCGGTCTTCAATAATCTCCAGCTAATCAATGCGGATGATATGCCGGAAGAGTTATTGGCGTCAACATTTGGTGCCGGGTCGTAACTAACCCACATTGCACGGCTACCCGTTATAACTTCAGTAGGCAGAGGCGGCAACTCCTCTTCCGTCTGATTGCCATTGTTCACTTCAACGACGGGGTCATTATCCGAGCAGGCAACTATGGCCAGCAGACAAAACAGCCCCAGTATTATATAATGTTTCTTCATTTCTTTCGTTTTTTTATTCTATAAACATCCGTTCTATGCAAGAATATCCTATCACTATTCATCAGCATTCCGGTTGTGGGTTACCACCCCGGATTCTGCTCCAAATTAGGATTCTTAGATTTTTCACTCTGCGGAATCGGGAAGAAATACATCTTATCATCCCAACTTCTTTCTTTTACCTTACGTTCATACGTATAAGTATCATCCCCATTCTTCGTAATCTTCATTTCAACAATGTTCTTGAAATGTTTGTCACCCTCCTTCCAACGACGTACATCCCAAAAACGATGTCCTTCAAAGGCCAATTCTACCATACGTTCATTCTGATATTTCTTCCAGAAAGCATCATTGGTCATCCCTTGAGGGAATCCGGGCATCTCGGCACGCGTACGAACTACTTTGATAGCATCCACAGCCGAAGTTGTAAATTCATTATCCGTTGCATACGGACTACCCAGATACTTATATACAGCTTCCGCATAATTCAAATAGAACTCTCCAAAACGGAATGTAATCCATGAATGATAGGTCTTTGAAGCTGTACCGGCACGTAAGTCTACTGCCGTCTGACAATACTTCTTCAGATAATAGCCAGTCGGAGTTCCGCCACTCAAAGGCTCCGCATTTAGTCCGCCCTGATAGGTTTGCAGAGGAACAGTATTCCAGTTAGGCCACTTTTCGTCCCCATTCTTGGCAATAGTCAGATAGAAACGAGGGTCGCGGTTGGTATAATAAGGATTAGCAGGATCATAGTTATCCAACTCGTCCGGACGCAACCCTGTATCCTTCATCTCATACGCATCCACCAGTGTCTGTGTGGGACAGTTTCCACCTTTACAATTTTCCAACCCTACCGGGAAGTTATATCCCTCAAAAGAATTAGTGGTAGTAGTGGCACGACGGAGAAAAATCAATTCATTAGTAGCGTCATTGTAATTGTCCTTGCTCCAAAGTGATGAATAATCCTCCACTAAGAGTTTTGCCTTTTCAGCAAACCCATTACTGTCATCTAAAATTTCCTTATTGGCTTTAGCTGCACGATACCACAGTTCTCTATTATCAGTCGGATTAAATAAAGGACTTGCCGCATACAATGCTGCACGAGCTTTCAAGGCCAATACCGTTTTACGGTTGGCACGTCCTGTTTCCGCCGGACTACTAGGCAATGCCATATCTCCCAGTTTACTGTAATCGACGATAATCTTATCTTTAATATCATCACATTCGGCTATGATATAATCAAAAATCTCCTGTGCCGGTCTGCGCGATAACGTATTCGATTCTTCGGCTGTTAATATATGGTCGCTAAACGGCACATCTCCATATTGCCGTACCAAGTTAAAGTAGAAATATGCACGAAGGAAACGTACCTCATACTGGTAATTGGTATAGCGGAACATCTGTTGTGCATAATCACTGTTCAAAGCCAACTCGGGAAATGTCAGTCCGGTAAACTTCTCCAGATATAAATTACAATTGGCTATCCCTTCATAACAGGACGTCCACATGCTACTTTTAGCATTCGACGGACTCCAAGAACCATTGTAAAAGTCTTCAATCTGATTTCCCGAATAAGCATATTCGGACTCATCGGTAGCAGAACCAAGAATTGCCCCGCTATAGTTTCCAAAGTCCACATCCATGGACAAATAGATATTTGTTATCAGCCCTCCTACATTACCGAAGTTGAGCTTCACAAAATCCTCATCATAATTATTGTACTCATGATATTCCATCTTATCTGAGCAGGAACCGAGTGCGGCTACACACATCATTCCGTAGATAATGTTTTTCAGTTTCATTCTTTCGCTTTGTTTTTATGATTAAAAACCAATCGTAACACCGACTACTACACTCTTATTCAGCGGAGTCGCTACACCATAACATTCCGGATCTGTCACATCAATATGATCTGAACAGAACAAGTCTGTTCCTCTGACATATAACTTGGCACTCCCCAATATCTTAGTCTTCTTCATCCATTCTTCCGGAAATCTGTAATACACCTCCGCGTTACGTAACTTCAAGAATGACCGGTCCGCCAACCAAACTGTATTAGCCTGATAGTTATTGGCATTACTCTGTGAACTCAAACGAGGATATTTGGCATTTTGATTTTCCGGTGTCCAACGATTCTCATAATAATGAGTAGAAAGTGTCGTATTATTTATCAACGGCCAAAACATACTCTTCGTATTCAAGACAGCAGAATAGTTACCTGTTCCCTGAAACATTACATCTACTCCAATCCCTTTCCATTCGGCTCCCAAATGGAAAGAATAATAAATTTCCGGAGCCGTCGTACTATAACCGATAGCTGTTTTATCATTGGCATCAATGATTCCGTCTCCATTCACATCTTTATATTTTATGTCTCCCGGCACTACCGTACTAAAGTTTTGCGGAAGGCTGTTTGCTATATCTTCTTTATCTTTGAAGAAACCTTCAGCTACCATTCCATATACTTGTCCCAACCGATTTCCTGTTTGCACAAGATTCTTATACAAACGCGGTTCTTCCAGTTGTTCCTTAATTTCATTCTTATTCCAAGCAAAATTACCGCCAAGGTTGAACACTACATCTCCTAACCGTTTCGTATAGTTAAGTCCTAGTTCCACGCCATAGCTATCAACGATTCCGGCATTCTCGAACGGAGCATCTACGCCCAACACATCGGTATATTTTCCTTCGGAAGAGACCCAAATATCTTTTCTCCGTTGGTAATAGCCTTCTGCCGTCACGTCCAGTCCATTGAACAACACGGCATCAACACCAACATTGTATTTATACGCTTTCTCATGTGTCGAATTAGCAGTTGCCAGGCGCCCGATAATAGTACTTCCGAATTCAGAGTCGTAACTACTGTTAAACTTATATTGCGTACCGGTAGTCGTATAAATCTGATCCCAATAGTCATATACGGTAGTACTTCCGTCTTTAGGCAGATAATCAACATTGATCACTCCAAACGAAGCGCGCAATTTCAGGAAGTTCACCCAAGACACATCTTTCAACCATTTTTCTTCCGAAAGCACCCAAGCAGCAGAAATGGTAGGCGAGAAAGCCCATTTATGCCCCGGTGCCAATAAACTGGAGGCCGAGCCAACCAATGCCAGATCCAAATAATAGCGATTAGAGAAACCTACATGATTATACCAGGATACATTTTGCCGATAAATAGTAGTGTTCAATCCGTATGAATCACGATACTCATAATCCCATTTGAATTGAGAATACACATCCCACTTCCGAAACGAGCGATTGTAATCGACACTACCTGCAAAGTTAAATTGGCGCGTCCAGTTGTCAATACCTGCACCCGAACCCATTTCACTGGATTCGCCACCTGAAATGGCAGTATAAAACGGACCGTTAGTTGTCCAGCTTGTTGCATAACCGGCATACGTATAAGTCTTGCTATGGTCTTCCAGAATATTGGAATAGTTGTCATAAGCTAAACGAAAGTTTGCTCCCAATCCTTTCAGCAAACCAGATAAATCTTGTGACAAGGTAAGGTCGGCAAACAAACTGCGAGAGTGTCCTTTAGAATAAGCAGCTCCCTGCGATTGTGCGACAGGATTCGATGTTCCCGCCCAAGTAGTACTTCCTCCCCAACTGTCATCTTCCGTACGAACCGGAAAAGCTGCAGAAGGAATCGAATAAATCATATCCCATAGGTTAACCGAAGCCCCCGGAATCCGAGATTCGGACAAGGTACCGAGAAGATTCAACTTCAATTTGGTAGTGGCGGTTAAATCAATATCCAGATTTGTACGCAAATTAGCACGTGAATACATATTCTGTGTAGAATATCCGTCATTCGCATTCGGGGTTTTGATAAACCCTTTGTCTGTTAATAAATTCGCCATAGTATAGTAGCGGAACTTTGCTCCTCCCCCACGGAATTCGATCGTATATTTATTAGAAACTCCTCTGTCTTTAAAGGTTTCATCAATCCAGTTCACATTAGGATAGAGATAAGGGTACATACGGGAAGCCCCTCCACTACCTACTCCATTACGGAAAGCATCGACTTCTTCCGGAGTATACCGAGCTCCCAAACCTTCATATCCACGCGCTTCATTCACTGCAGAAGCATACGTAGCTGCATCTACAAATTCCGGACGTCGAGACTGAGTGTTAATGATATGATCATACGTAAAGGTTATCTCTTTTGTTTTGTACTTACCACGCTTTGTCGTAATCAAGATCGCACCGTTCACCCCTTTGTATCCGTACAATGCCACAGCCGAGGCATCTTTCAGGATGGAAACGGATTCTACTTCTTCCGGACTCACCAAGCTCATGTCTCGTTCCAAACCGTCAACCAGCACAAGCGGTGTACTACTTGACAAGCTCTGCAAACCACGTACATAAAAGGTAGGATCTGCCATTAACCCGGTACTGGCCGCATTCTGCAAAGTAGTAAGGCCCAATCCATATCCATATAAAGAATTGGATATATTCCGGGAAGACCGCTTATTAAACTCTTCGTTATAGGTGGTAGAAACAGCTGCTGTTGATTCATGACGATTGAATGTCCGGTTAGCTCCCACATCAATAGTCTGAGCTGCATATCCCATCACAATAGTCATCGGACCATCAGTCTTTGCCACAACTGTGGTAGAGCCTTTGTCGACAGAAACGACACTCAAACGTTGTCCTTTCTCGACCGCAATCTCGAATTTACCATCTTTATCAGTTTCAACCCGGGTCTCCACTGCGCCACCTTCCACATTAACGGACGCTCCATAGACTGGGTTTCCCGATTTATCAACAACAATACCTATAATGTTGTTGTCTGTATTCTGTGCTCTGACCGGAATGCTCAAACAAACCAGTAAAGCCAGTATCAGAATCTTATTTTTTCTCATATAAATCAATATTCAATATTGTTTTAATCTATTTCGCTGTCTCACATTACCAACCCGGATTCTGAATCAATCCATATCCTTTGTTAATTTCCGTTTGCGGGAATGGAGAAAGATACCATTTGGGATCAAATCCGTATGTCCACCACCGACGGACCGGCTTGGATAACTCAAACCTTTCATATTCAAAACGAGTAGGCTGCAATGCCCCCTTGTTCTTATCTCCTTCATTCCATTTAGCATTTCCCGTTATACGATTACCGGTATCATCCAAACGATAGGCGAGCAACCCGTGCAGGCGCTTCTCGAAACGATCGGCACGCTTGTAACGGACAAGATCAAAGTAACGGCTATCTTCAAGCCCCAATTCCCGAACACGCTCGCACAGCAATTCTTCCAATAAGGCTGCTTTGTCAGAAAGTAAATTCTTATCTGTAACACACTCCGCCAAATCTTTCTTCAATCCTACGCGGGCACGTACTATATTCATTTGGTCAATAGCACCCCGGTGATCATTCTTGGCTTGAAGCAAGGCCTCTGCATAAGTTAAATAAATGTCAGATAAACGAAGATATACCCAATGCGTATACTGACGTTGGTACTCTGTTCCCAAATAATATTTCATATTTTTATAACCAGTCGCATAGTTACCTGATTCAAGTGCAGCATTTTGTCCTTCATCGTATCCTCCGACCCACAATTCATAAGGTAAACCGGACATTGTTCCTGCACTCCAGTCTAACATCTTCGGCAATCCGTTTACCATGCAATGCTCATACAGACGAGGATCACGGGTTAATACGATTTCCGACAATAGTTGTTCTCCATTTTTGAATGTTCCGGTCAGGAACATTGCATCCAACTTACCTTCTGTTTCCGTCTTTTTCCAGTCAAACGGAGTACCGTCGGCCCATGGGAACATCTCCACATATTCCTGTGTAGGCGGATATTCGGTACGACAAAGTGACGGAACAGCCCAGGAATGCCACATATAAGAACTTGAGTTGAAAGCGTCCGACATATTCGTGCGGACAGAATGCAAGACCTCCTTGCTGTTCTGACGAATATATCCCATACGATATGCCTGCCGATACTGTTCCGGTGTTTCTTCCGAAGCCTTATTCAGGCTATATCCGCCTTGACTCTCCAGCTCTTTAAAGAATGCTTCACAAGCCTTCAAACAGTTATCCCAAAGTTCCGCATGGTAGCCGCCGTACCATACCAGATGCTGCTGTTCAGCCTCTGAGTTTCCTCCTGCATATCCGTTGACATCGTTAAACAACGGAGAAGCGGCAAATTGCCAGATTTTGCATTTCAATGCCATCGCACCGGCCTTTGTCCAGTGTCCGGCCTTGCTGGCAAGATCGGCATCAGCATAAGCCCACACCAATCCACCGGAATTGATAGCATCATCCAACATCTTTATCATGTAGTTAACAGTCTCCTCTACCGTAGCACGGGGGATTTCATAACCTGACTCCGTACCGGTGAATGAAGCATATAACAATGGAAGACCTCCATAATGACGGAACATATCAAAATAGCGTGCCGCAATCAGGCATTTAGCTTCTGCCACCAACTGAGTTTTTTCAGTGCTATCCATGCCCGGCACTCTATCTATATTTTCCATTAACAACCAGCACCAGCGCACTACTTCCCATACCATTTCCCGTGTATATGGGAAAATATTACCACGCGTGCCATAGTTGGCATTGAGAGAACCCAAATAATACTGCTGATATACAGTTGCGTCACTAAAATAAAGTGACCAGCAGTCTGTTAGCGCATCCTTCTTTCCTAAATAAGGACTGGAAGAATCAGGAATATTACCGTTACTGTCCGTATTATAAGGTAATCCGTAATACTGTCTACTGTAACAGGTATTCAAAAATTGGCGCGTATATTCCGCACTATTGAACACTGTGTCAATAGTAGCATTTCCGCCCGGTGCCTTATCCAAAAAAGAGTTTCCGAATTTAATTTCGTCCACACATGAAGTGGAAACCAAACAAACCGCCGCTCCCAACATCGCACCGATGAACCATTTATTTTGTAATTTCATTGTATCTTTCCTTTATCTATTTTAGAATCCTAATTTCAAGCTCAACGTATAAGTCTTGGACAATGGATAAGAAGGTGCATTAGTAGCTCTTGCCTCCGGATCACCCCACAAATAAGGTGTAATCGTCCACAAATTATATCCTGCAAAAGCCAACTGACATGTATTCAGTCCAAGTTTCTTCATTAATGGGAAGTGAAAATTGTATGCCACCTGAAGAGTTTTCAAACGCAAGTATTTGGCATCTTTCTCATATAAAGTGGAAGTAGCATAATTATTCTTTGCATTATCAATGGTAGCTCTCGGATACTCCGAAGATTGTGACGGATTTTCCGGTGTCCATGTATGATCCAGATGGTATGCCAACAATCCTCCCTGCTCGCTATTGGAAGATGAATAAAACGGTTGACGAAATACATCCGAAATCATACGACTTACATTCCAGGCCCCTGTCCATTGAGTACTTATTTCCAGATTCTTCCAACTGAATCCTAAATTAATACCTAGCATATATTCAGGATCGTCTGTAAAGCCATAGTCATAACTTGCATCATTTGCATCAATCTTACGGTCACCATTCAAGTCAACATATACTGCATCTCCATTTTGAAGAATACTCTCGTGAGTGGGGAACGGACGATTAAATGTCTGCTCATATAGCGCAGGTGTATCCTCATCATAGAAGCGCCAGAAAACATATTGACTACGCGAACCGATACGGTGTCCCTTCTGATATTGATATAAATTATTCTGCGGTGCTTCCTTCTTTTCAAGAATCTCATTCTGATTATAAGAAAGGTTAATACCCGCCCAATAACGGAAATTATCGCCAATCTTATCGTTCCATTTTAAAGAAAGTTCCCAGCCCCAACTGTCTACACTTCCTAAATTTGAATAGGGAGTAATGAACCCTAACATTCCCGGAGCTGTACCGTCACGCAAAAGGATGTCATTACGACGTTCTTTATAATATTCAAAGGTTGTTTTCAGACGGTCATCAAGGAAGTTAATATCAACACCATAGTTCCGTTTCAGAGCTTTTTCCCATGTCACAGCAGGGTTATTCTTAGCTACCTCACGCGCACCCAGACTAACAGTACCATTATCTGTTCCGAATCCATATCCCCAGGCGTTAGTTGCTCCTCCACTTGCCGTTACACGATTTGCCAAGTCACCTAAACCGACATTATATGGATCAGCCATATACATAAACCGCGATCCTCCAATATTATCGTTACCTACCAAACCGACACTGGCACGTAATTTCAAGAAGCTAACCACCGACTTCAAAGGACGGAAAAACTTCTCTTCACTCATCACCCAACCTATAGAACCAGCCGGGAAATAAGAAAAGCGCAAATCGGACGCAAAGTTTTCCGAACCGTTATAACCCACATTAAACTCTGCCATATAGCGGCTCTTCCAATCATAAGTGACACGTCCGACTAATCCGACATATCCATGAGGAATGTCCGAATATAATTTCGGATAATACTCTTTCTGTTGATTATACAAAACTAAGGCTGTCACCGTATGATCACCAAAAGTACGATTATAATTAAAGCTGGCTTCCATATACCAATTACGTGCTTTGCCTGTAGTATACGAATACTTCACATCTGTATTCTCTCCAAACTTACGATAAGCAATACTACCGTCATCCATCAATACAGGAGTGTATGTAGCAATAGACCCACCAGAACCGACTTTATTAACTGTAAACGAGCTGTTATAAGATCCCTTCACTTTAAAAGAAAGTCCTTTAGTCAAGAAGTCCATTTTTTGATCCAGAATCACATCCACATTCAGCGAATTGTTGCTGGTCTGGCTGAACCCATTTCCATAATATCCCATACCTGTACCTCCTGTAAATGGTAATTTCAGTCCGTCTGAATAAGTCTCATCGCTCGAATTTACCAATTTTCCATCTATGATTCCCGGACTGGAGAAAGGAGTAGCATAATACATATTTTTAATCAATCCGGAAGATCCCTGACTCGTACGCGGTTGATCTGAATTATTCACATTACCACTAATATTGAATGACAAAGTAGTCGTTTTAGTGACATCCATATCCAAGTTTGTACGATAGTTAAACCGACGGTACTGATAGCTTAAATTATAAGGAAGATCAAACTCACTAAAAAGTCCTCCTTGCGTATAAGCACCTGCAGAGATGAAATAACGTACTTTATCTGTTCCTCCCGAGATGTTCAGATTATGCTGGCTCTGAAGCGTAGAGCTTTTCATAATATAGTCAGCCCATTGTATATTTGGGAAACGAATAGGATCGGAACCATCTGCAAATTTTTGAATCACGCCATCACTAAATAAGGCAGATTTGCCATCACCGGACATCATTTGATTATGAAAACGGGCATAGTCATAGGAACTTGCCTGTTCTACCATTTTTGTAGGCATCAATACAGAAGCAGAAGTAGTAAACGAAATTTTCGCCTTTCCTTCCTTTCCTCGTTTAGTTGTAATCAAAATGACCCCGTTTGCTCCACGAATACCAAATACGGCTGTTGCCGAAGCATCTTTCAAGATAGAAATGGATTCAATTTCATTCGGGTCGATATCACTCATACTTTCACGATCCACACCGTCTACCTGAATTAACGGTGAAGAATTTTCCCAAGTAGCTTTACCACGAATAAAAATTTCAGCGGCATCCGCTCCCGGCTCACCGGAATATTGTACGGTAGTCAAACCTGTCATCTGCCCTCCTAATACATTGGAAACCGAACCTACAGATACACGGGTCAATTCTTCTCCCTTCACACTAGCGATAGCTCCTGTCATGGTCACTTTCTTCTGCGTACCATAAGCTACGATTTCCACCTCTTCAAGTGCTGTCACATCCTCTACCAGAATGACTTTCATGTCATTTTTCGCTACTACTTTTTTATCGGTATAACCTATAAAAGATACTTTCAATTTCGCACCGAGACGTACATTTATTCTAAATACACCGTCAATATCGGTAATTGTACCATTAGATGTTCCTTCCGCAAGTACACTTGCTCCAATTATCGGTTCGCCTTGGCTATCTACTACTGTTCCTTTTATAGTACTTTGCTGCTGTACAACTTCGATGGCTGCCGAAGCTGTTTGCAATCCCCATGCAGGTGCAAAAGTTGCTATAGTGAAAAACAGAGCGACAGGTAAGGTTGTCCCCTTTATAAAGTTTTTCTTATTCATATATGTATATGTTCATGATATAAGTATAATTTTAACGGACTTTATATACCGTCATTATTTTAGAATGCAAGCATCATACGGAAATAACCGGCACGCGAATCACGTTCACAAATTATGTGATATCTTCCACCAGCCATACCGTGTGTCCATTGGTTGGCTGGAGAACGCTGTGTGCTACTCCAATAGTGTCCACTGTTAGTTCCTGACTCGACAGAGGTCATCTCATCACCATTTACATTCTTGAGACAACGGTTAATAACACTCAAATTCTTAGCGACTGTATCCCAACACATTATAGAGGGCAAATACCAAGGAGTCACATTTGCCGGAATAGCTTCCGCTTCACGATAAGCCTTGATATACGCATAAGCATGGTCGCAAGTAGAAGGACTACCCATACCTTCGTAACACATAGTAAGTAACTGTGTATTATTGTATCCCATTAGTGCTGGGAAAACCAATGAAGCATCATTCTTGTTAACATCCTTCTCTGTGTTACAACCTACAAACTTGTTTGCCCAATTCTCATCTGAAGTAAACCAGTCTGAATAATAACCGGACTTACTTGAATGGAACATTTTCAAAGCAACATCATTTTGTTCACTATCTTTTACCACAGAATTCTTAATAGATAGCACTATACCGTGCGTACATGCAGGGAAATCGCGACGCAAAGCATCAACTTCTGCTGAATAGAGTTCAGTATGTGTTACACTGGGTTGTGAATTTCCTACATAACATACAATACCAATCACATTCTCCGGCACCGTTTCCGCATCTACTGAAACTATTTTTCCATCTGCACAAAAATAGTCTCCTACCTGCAAAGTATGGTTGATTTTACTTTTATCTTCGATGGTATACATTTTCGCCGTTCCTCCTTCCAGCGTACCTTTAGCTTCATATTCCATCTCACTTACTCCAGAATAAGTACCCTTAATTGAGAATTCCTTCTTCGGATTAACCAAGAAACGGTATGTATCCGTACTTTCCTGATAATAAGGAGTTGCTTGAGTATTGTTCACTGTAAACGAACCGGCTGTTAATGGTAACAAATAATCATCTATACCGCCATTTGTAAAGCTATAGGTCAAATTAGGCATCTTCACTACCGCAAGAGCCATCCGATGTTGCATAGTAAAAGCGATCTGTCCTTTCAAACGATCCCCCTGAACACTACCCGTACTCGTCATCAAATCATATTGTGTATAATTTCCTTCATTTTGTTCACTGCCTATTTTCCAATTGTTGACGTATGTTTCAAAAGGATCCACCTTCGTCGGATCAAAAGTCACATTCGCATTATACGGATAGTATGCATAAAAAGTCATCCGCTGAAATTGTGAACCTTTGTATTCAATAGGATCCCCTCCATCAGTCAATTCCCAATAGCCATCTGTCAGTGTGAATTTCCGATTCTTGATATCCTCTACCACCGTTTCTCCTCTTACCGCAAATATACCGATAGCATCTCCGTTAGAAAATCGGGTAGTATATCCATTCTCTGTAGCACGTGTCTTACCACTTTCGTCCATAAATCCTTCATCAGACACACTAATCTGAAATCCCTGCAAAGAATCCGGTGTTTCTCCGGTGAGTTCTTCATTTTGCGAGCAAGACGCAACTATGGCTGCGCCAGCCAGAAAAAGCATTGATATATAATTATATATTTTCATAAATCTCATGTTTATATTTTTAGCATTTTTATCTATATTAGATTGGTAAACAGATCACTTCACAACAGGCTGTGGAGTTACGGTTTCTTCTGTAATATTCCAACTAGGATTAGTTATCTCTGTTCCAGTTTCAGCTATACTCGGGTCGGATGTTATAGGATCGTGGTTTTCATCCTCCCATCCTATTATTTGCGTTTGTTCTGTAATTGTCAACACATAATTATTGTCCTCGTATTTATTTGTCTTGATGATGTAATTATAAGAAAATCCTGATTTCAATTCTGTCAAGTTAGCAAACTCGGCTTCATAAAGATAACCGTTCATTCTAGCTTGGATAGTTACTTTGCCTTGCACCTTCTGTGGCAGTAAAATAGCTTGTACTGTATAATTATCCTGCTCTCCTATTTTATCCCAATAAATATCATCTTTATCCGTAACAGGGTCTTCACTGACTGTTGTCTCCCCTGTTTTAGGATTAAATGTACCATTATTCTTAAGCCCAATAAGATAACAAGTTATATCTGCCAAGTCCACACCTTCGCCAGCTTGAAACTCCAATCTAATACGACTCATCACATGATTGAATGCTAATGTCACGTTCGGGGTTTGTGATGTAGCCTTCCCTTTGGCAAAAAGAAAATCTATCTTCGCACGTTCTTCTGCTGTAGCTTGATTTTCACTAGCTGTAGTCACTTCTAATGCAGGTTGTTCTTCACCTGATGTACCAGAAAATGGAGCGTATGCCACTACATCATACTCTCCGGAACCTAATACCCAAATTTCTTCTGCATTTCCTCCTTTTGCTGCAAAAAGACCATTGCCTTTGTATTTGTAATGAATATTCACTTGTTCCGTACCACAAGTGATTCCTACCGAGTCTTCTGCCTCCCAGTTTGTTTCCGTAGCTCTTGTAACAAGATTGCTAGCCTCATGATTGTTTATTACTGCACTAAAAGAAACTTTCGCTCCCGTATCACCGGTAAACTGAATATCAGTTTCTTTAATATCGTTGCTACATCCTGCTAAAAGTAGTAAGGCAACAGCAGTTGTGACATAGTTTTTTTTCATACCATGTTTTTTAAAGTTAAACATATTTTTGTTGATTAGTAAAATCGTCGTAAAGTAAAAAAGACAATGGCTGCATTCTTTTCCAACCAGCAATTGAAATAAATGAAGCCTTTTTTTTGTTGTTTTCCATATTCATTAGTTATATCTGTTAAGTTAAACAAAAGTTAGATTCTCTTTTTAAAAGCAATTTTTCACACTCTACCTGTGAAAAAGTGTTGCAAACATAACGACTTAATCAAGATATAGCAATGCAGAATCGTACAAATGCATGGAAAATACCGTCTTTTGCACGATATTCCATGCTGTAGGAGCGATTTTCGATTAGTACCTAATGACTATGAACCTTTTTGTTTCTATTTTATTGTATGGAAAATAGTAATTTATAAACCTAAAAATGATATGGCGAATTTTTCAATTGTAGTTGTTCCAACTAAAAAATTATCAAATGGCAGACATCGAATAAGGATAGCCGTAGCACATCATTCTCAAACTAGATATATATCTACCCAATTTACTTTGGATTCTGCCAATCAACTAAAAAATGGTCGAGTAATAAGGCATGAGAATGCAGCGAATATGAATGCCTGTCTTCGGAAACTAATCAATGAGTATGAAGAAATTGTTACATCGATCAGCTATTTACCAGCAATTTCATGTACAGAACTTATACGTATAATTACTTATGAACAAAAGAAAAAAGGTATAACCTTTCAAGCTGTTGCAAAAGAATACATGAATTTCATGAAAGGAGAAGAGCGGGAGAAATCTTATAAACTTTATAAGATAGCTTCCGAAAGATTAGTCAAATATATGAAAGGGGATTTTCCTTTAATTCAATTGACACCTATACATATCCAAGGATTTGCCAAAGTTCTTCACGAGGAGAATCTGGCAGATACAACTATCAGAATATATCTGACTTTAATAAAGGTGATAGTAAATTATGCCGGTAAGATGAATTATGTATCTTACTCCATTCATCCTTTTGTCCTCTTTAAGATGCCGACAAGTAATGTGCGGGAACTTGATTTGTCAATAGATGAACTGAAGAGAATACGTGATGTCCGGCTTTTAAAGTCTTCTTTATCCATGGTGAGAGATATTTTTATGCTTACCTATTATTTAGGCGGTATCAACCTGAGAGATTTATTAGCATATGATTTTAAAAATAAGAACGATATGCGTTATGTGCGTCACAAAACACGTAATAGCAAGAAGGGAGAAAATGAAATTGTATTTACTTTGCAGCCTGAAGCAAAAGTGCTTATAGATAAATATATGTCGAGAAATGGGCATTTGCAGTTTGGTAAATATTCATCTTATAAACAAATATATAGTTTAGTCTTCCGACATATAAATAAGGTAACAGAACTTTCGGGGGTAAAGAAAAAGGTTACTTACTATTCCGCCCGAAAGACATTTGCACAACACGGATATGATTTAGGCATTCAAATTGAAAAAATAGAATACTGTATCGGACACAGTATGAAAAATAACCGTCCTATCTTTAATTATATTAAGATTATGCAAGAACATGCCGATAAGGTGTTCCGTGCCGTACTTGACCAATTGCTATAGTATAGATAGTTTTTCACTGCTATTTTTATTTCCTTCTTTTGCTAATCGATTTCATTCCGATCACTATCTTTTTTTCGTTCCACTATAGTTATCCGCAAAGTACACTATAGTTACCCTTGCGGATAACTATAGTCAAACGCAAAGATAACTATAGTGGAACGAAGAAAGATTCGCATGCCGGATAACTCATAATAGGTAAAAAAGATATTAATGGTACTAATTGTTCAAATCCTATCCTCAATTGATTGCTAGCTATATGTAGTCGTTTGATGCGCAGGTAGTTATGTTTAAAAAGAGAATCTAACTTTTGTTTAACTCTATAATAAATATGCTATGTAAATATAGAAATACCATACAATATATTATACAACTAAACCTCTATAAAGTACTACGTTACAGGAATATCCATATAAAATATAAAAAGAAACAAAGAGTCTTCATTAGAGGATAAAAAGATAAATCAACAATAAAGGATCTATAAACCAATATTTATAACTTAATAATTAAAGTATGAAAAGCAACAAAAAAGGTAATCACCTGTATGCCTATAAGGATACTATCCGACGGCTATTTCTTCTCACTTTGTTCTCCTTTTTAATAGTAGAATCCTATGCCCAAAACAAAACGATTTCGGGTACGGTTACAGATTTTACCGGAGAACCGGTTATTGGTGCCAGTGTGTTGGTTAATGGTACTACTAATGGTACAATTACTGATTTAAATGGCAAGTTTTCTCTTTCCAATGTACCAACCAAAGGTACAATCACTATCACTTATATAGGATACAAAAAGCAAGAAGTATCCGTAGCAGGAAATACTAACTTCAAGATAACTCTTCAAGAAGATACTGAAACGCTGGATGAAGTAGTAGTTGTGGGCTACGGTGTACAGAAGAAAAGCGATGTAACTGGCGCTATGGCCCGCGTAGGAGAAAAAGAATTAAAAGCAATGCCTGTAAGAAATGCATTGGAAGGAATGCAGGGCAAAACAGCAGGTGTGGATATTACATCTAGCCAACGTCCCGGAGAAGTCGGTAACATTAACATTCGTGGGCAACGCTCTATTAATGCAGAGCAAGGACCACTGTATGTCGTAGATGGTATGGTAATTCAAAATGGAGGTATTGAAAACATCAATCCTTCCGACATTGAAGCTATTGACATTTTGAAAGATGCTTCGGCCACAGCCATTTATGGTTCACGTGGTGCCAATGGTGTAATTCTCGTAACTACCAAGAAAGGAAAAGAGGGAAAAGTAACCCTGAACTATTCAGGTACTGTTACTTTTGAAACATTACATGATGTCACAGAAATGATGTCTGCTACAGAATGGCTGGATTATGCTCGCCTAGCCAAATACAATGCGGGTTCTTATGCTTCGGCCACTCCAACTTTTGAAGCAGATAAAGCAGCATTCGGCAGTGTAAGCGCTTCGTGGAAGAATATCGAGCAAGCATGGTCAAATGGCAATTATGATCCCTCAAAGGTCGGCTCCTACGACTGGGCATCTCACGGCAAACAGACGGGTATCACCCACGAACATACCTTAAGTGCCTCCGGAGGTTCGGACAAATTCCAAGGTTATGCTTCATTCGGCTATGTAGATCAAAAAGGAACACAACCAGGACAAGCCTATGAACGTTATACATTAAAGACATCATTTGACGTAACTCCTGTTGATTGGTTCAAAATGGGTTCTTCAATTAACGCATCATATTCTACTCAAGACTATGGATATAGTTTCTCTAAATCCGTAACTGGTTCCGGTGACTTCTATAGTGCATTAAGAAGCATGATCCCATGGACTGTGCCTTACGATGAAAACGGGGAATATGTCCGTTATCCAAGCGGTGACGTAAATATCATCAACCCCATCCGGGAATTAGACTATAATACCAATCAACGCCGTACTTTCCGTGCTTCTGCCAGCATGTACTCACAGATTGATTTCGGAAAAATTTGGAAACCACTGGAAGGTTTATCCTATCGTCTTCAGTTTGGTCCCGAATTTCAATTTTACACTCTAGGAGTTGCTAACGCTGCTGATGGCATCAATGGAGATGGTAACAACGGTGCACAATATAAGAACGAACAAAAGCGTGCATGGACATTGGATAATCTGATCTATTACAATAAAACTCTAGGTCAGCATAGTCTAGGAATGACATTGATGCAATCCGCTTCTGCCTATCATTACGAGATGGGAGATATGAGAGCCACCAATGTAGCCTCGTCGGATGAGCTTTGGTATAATATGGGATCTGCCGGTACATTGAATTCCTTTGGTACTGGGCTAACCGAAACTCAGATGGCATCTTATATGGTTCGACTGAACTATGGTTACAAAGATAAATACTTGTTAACGGCATCTATGCGTTGGGATGGTGCCTCTCAATTAGCCGAAGGGCACAAATGGGCAAGTTTTCCTTCTGCAGCTATTGCATGGAGAATGGATCAAGAAGATTTCATGAAAGACATCAGTTGGTTGAATCAGTTGAAACTTCGTGTAGGTATGGGTGTCACAGGCAATGCAGCTATCAAAGCATACGCAACCAAAGGTGCCATCACCGGTTTATACTATAACTGGGGACAAAGTGATTCATCTTTAGGTTATGTACCTTCCGATCCTTCACAAAAAGAGCCTGCTAAAATGGCTAATCCAACCTTAGGCTGGGAACGAACTACACAATACAATGTCGGTATTGACTATGGTTTCTTTAATAACCGACTTACCGGTAGTATTGATGCATACAAAACAAAAACCAATGACTTATTATTAGAAATGTCAATCCCTTCATTAACGGGTTATGTTTCTACGTATGCCAATGTGGGTAAAACATCCGGATATGGTATTGATTTGCAAGTAAATGCAATACCAGTACAAACCAAAGATTTTACCTGGAGCACTACTTTAACATGGTCTATGGATAGAAACCGAATTGACGAATTATCTAACGGCAGAACTGAAGATGTGAATAACAAATGGTTTGTCGGTGAAGAAATCGGTGTTTATTACGACTGGGTATATGATGGAATATGGAAAACGGAAGAAGCTGAAGAAGCTGCTAAATACGGACGTAAGCCAGGACAAATCAAAGTAAAAGATTTAAATAATGATGGTGCAATAGATGCTAACGATGACAAGCAAATTGTAGGGCATACACGTCCACGCTGGACAGGTGGATGGAGCAACACTTTCAGTTATAAGAATTTTGAGCTTTCCTTCTTTATTCTGTCACGCTGGGGATTCACAGTCCCGCAAGGAGCTGTAACGCTCGACGGTCGCTATATGCAACGTAAAGTAGACTATTGGGTGGCTGGTACAAATGAAAATGCAAAATACTATTCACCCGGCTCCAACGGCGAAGGAGCCGATGCTTTCAACAGTGCAATGAACTATCAAGATGGATCGTACATTAAAGTACGTAATATTTCATTGGGCTATAATTTTACCCCGCAACAATTAAAGAACTTGGGTATCAATAATTTGAAGCTATATGTTCAAGCCATGAACCCATTCAATATCTATAAGGCATGTGACTTTTTAGATACAGACTTGGTAAACTATGACAATAATACCAAGACATTTGGTTCACCTACCACTTTGAAGAGTTTTGTAATAGGTGTCAACATCGGATTCTAATCAACAAATTAAAGTAAAGACATTATGAAATTAAATAGAATATTATTTGCTGCTTTAATAGCCAGCGTAACAGGAAGCTCGATCACATCGTGCAGTGAGTCTTTCCTTGATGAAAATCTTACGACTCAATATAGTACAGACCGTTTTAAAACTCAGGAAGGTCTTGATGAATTGGTAACTGGCGCCTATCAGAAACTTAAATTTAAATTCAATTATATATGGGGGATCCAATGTTACAATATGGGAGTGGACGAGTTTACCGATGCTAACAATGTAATTCCTGCATGGAATCACTATAGCCAGGATTTAAACTCATCTGAAAATGGTGCCAACCAACCCATCTGGGATAATTACTACGGACTAGTTGAACCCGCAAACATATTGATTCAGAACATACCTCAATATTATAATCAGAGTTCACCTACATACAACACCCGTTTAGGAGAAGCACATTTCCTTAGAGCTTATGCTTATTTTGAATTAGTAAAACAATTTGGTGGTGTACCTTTGAAATTAGCTCCGTCTACAAGTGCCGAAACATATTTCACACGGAATTCTGCTGAAGAAATATACACACAGGTTATATCTGATTTTGGAGAAGCCTACAGACTACTTCCCAATAAAGGTGAATCAATCGGACGGATTAACAAATATGCTGCCGCACATTTCCTTGCAAAAGCACATTTATTCCGTGCATCTGAATTGTACAGCGATTGGAATAGTAATTATGTAGCATCCGACCTCGATGCTGTTATTCAATATGGTTCGGAAGTAGTAGATGCACATCCGTTGTGTAGTGATTATGTAGAACTTTGGGACTATGAACAGCCAAACGGAGCCAATGAAAAAGTAAGCGAAGTGATTCTAGCGGCTCAATTCTCTAATGATGAATCAACATGGGGACGCTTTGGAAATCAGATGCATCTTTATTATCCGGCCGTATATCAAGGTAATGATATAGGTGGATGTAAACGTGACATCTCAGGAGGACGTGAATTCTCATACGTAAGTGCTACAGAGTATACCATGCAGGTATTTGACCGTGTCAATGACTCTCGTTTCTGGAAATCATTCATCACCTGTTATGGAGCCAACGAAACCAAAAGCGCTCCTACCTGGACAGCAGAAGATATGCCATACGCTCCGGCAGGTGTAAAAGAAGGTGACAAACGTTTTAGTGGAGGTGAACTTGGTATGAAATACATCGTTAATGACCCGGGAGACAACCGCTATGAGAAATATCCCAATGCTCCGGCATATACTGTTTTGAAAGATGGAAAAATGTGTAACACGTATACATATGTACGCTATTTCAAAGGGCAGGAACACAGTTGGAATGTAAATGAAAAAACAGGTAATTATTACGATATCATACCCCACAAACGTTCGGTAGCTTTATCTAAATTCCGTGATGGTTACCGTGTTTCTATTGCGTCTCAATTCGGTACTCGTGATGCTATTATCGCCCGTTCGGCAGATGATGTACTAATGGTTGCCGAGGCATATATTCGTAAGGGGGAAGCCAACTATGACAAAGCTATCGAGTGGATGAATAAATTACGTGAACGTGCCGGTTATAAAACAGGTGAGGATCGTAGTAAGAATGTAGATGGCGGACAAGCCTATAAGAACAATCCTTATTGTTCGGGAAAGGGGGGCGGTCATTCTTCTGAAGGTGCTATTTACTGGGAAGAAAATACTTATTACGAGTCAAACAATATAGAACAGGAAACCACTGCTTCTACCAAAACAACAATGAAATTAAATAGTGTATCAGATGTATATAATTCTACAGTAGATGTCCCTATTTACAACGAACTGGGCTGCACATCCAATGCTGACAAAATGATGTGCTTCCTGTTGAATGAACGTACAAGAGAACTTTGTGGCGAATTGCAACGCTGGGAAGATCTGGCACGTACCAAGACGTTAGACGCCCGTTGGCATAAATTCAACGATGGTGCCAGCAGAGGTCTTGGCGAATTCAAATCGGAGAAACATTACTATCGTCCGATCCCCCAAGCCTTCTTAGACGGTATCACCAATTCAAATGGTTCTGCATTAAGTAATGAGGAAAAGAAAGCAATGCAAAACCCGGGATATTAAGGTAAACAACTAATCCTATTGCCACTTGTCACTCTTCGAAATAGAATTTCTAATCAAAGAAGAACAAGTGGCAATATTTTTTAATGCTCCTTTCACTTCGTCTTCTTCACCATGAACTCTTTAATCTGTTCACTAATCTGCTCCATTCCCTTTATTGAAGGATGCCCACTCTTTTTGTCAATGTCATGCAATTCTATGCAATCAATATTATAATGCCTGCAGATAGTTCTGACTGATTCATTAAACTCTTCCTTTAAACCGGAATTCAATAGAAAATAGATTTCAACATTAGGATAGCGATCAATCATGTGATCGAGCATATAAGCCATAGCCGGACGGAATTTATACAAATCATCTTTAGTCCATCCCACATACTGATACTCCCCAAGCGGAGAGCCAGCCCAACAATCATTAGTTGCGCCAAAAACAAAAATTACATCCGGACAACCCAGTTGATCCATACGGGTTATAAAAGAACGATCCGAGTAATCTTCATTGCGATAACCCGTATTACAAATCGTTGCACCCGAAAATGAATTATTGACACAAAGGCGGTAATTATTCTCTTTAATGAATTTATGCCACCACGTCTGTTTTACTGAAGTCACATCTGTTTGTTGTCGTGGAGAGACATAATACCAAATACTATTCGTATCTGGTTGTAGATATCCTTCAAACGTTGAATACGAGTCGCCTAAAATAGAAATAGATTTCAGGCTTTGGGCAAAACTTATACTGCTACATAAAATAGTAAGTAGCAGCAAAAAACAGGATTTCTTCATACTAGAATAAAGTTTTCAATTTTGCCGCTAATATACTACATTATGCTAATATGACAGTACGATTTTTTCTGCCAATTTCAGAAAATGATTATTTTACCTCCCTTTCATAGGTCACATTCTTCTCTACTGCATTCTCCACATTATTCACTTTCTTTACGAACTTCTTCACTTCCCCTACCTTCACATTCTTGATTGTTACATTCTTCACCGGAAGTTTTGCATCTCCTTTCAATTCGTAAATAGCATCTGCCGACTCACAAGTGACTTTATCCATATAAATACCATCAATACGGGTAATCCGTTCTTCATAAGTAGGTACCAGATCCTTCCACTGGTATAGCACTTCGGTATCTATTTCAAGTACACGTTGAGCCATTCCTGCCTGTACATTCTTCATATAAACGTTTTCTATAAACCCACCTCTACGATGATTGGTTTTTACGAAAAAAAGACGCATTACTGAATTCGGAGCTGTGCAATCATGCATATAAATATTCCGTATTCCTCCGGAAATTTCACTTCCAATACCAAGCAAAGTATGTCCTTTAAGAATCTGGCAATTACGGATAACAATATTTTCGCAAGGAGTATTCAATCGCCAGGCATCTTGATTACGTCCGGCTTTAATCACTACTGCATCATCACCCTGATCGAAAGAACAATCTTCTACCAGAAAATTACGGCTCATTTCAAAATCAATACCGTCATTATTATGTCCATGCGCTTTTACATCCAGATTACGTACCAGTCCTCCGTCACACATATAAAGATGAATGGTCCAGAACGGACTTTCACGAATCTTAAACCCATCCAATAAAACATTCTTGCAGCGATTGAAATGAATCAAGTGCGGACGAAGGTGGTTCTCTCCTACCGCCATTTGACGTTCAATAACAGGAACATCGGTCGAAGCTTTCGTATATAACTCTTTCAATGCCTCCAAATGAGGTTGAGGACGTTTGAACCATACTTTCCAAGTATCCATCTTCGGCTGAAGAGTCCCTTTACCTGTAATTGCCACATTCTCACATTCAAAAGCATAGAGTAATGGAGAATAATTATAACATTCCAAACCTTCCCATGAAGTCATCACTGCCGGAAGATAATCAGAAGGATTATCCGTAAAATTCAGAATTGCATTCTCCTCCAAATAAAGATTTACATTACTTTTAAAATGAATGGGACCGGTCAACCACACACCTGCCGGAACAACAACACGTCCGCCACCTGATTTATGACACGCTTCAATAGCGGCAGCAATTGCTTTTGTATTGTTTACTTCACCTCCGTTTTTTGCTCCGTAATCTGTTATCAAAAAGTCTTTGTCCGGATAGATAAATAATTTAGGCACTTATATACGACCTGACACCAATTAGTTAGGTCATAACAAAAAGTTATAGCCCGGAGAATCCGGGCTTTTTTATAAACAATTAAAATTAAAGGTTATGGAAAAGAAAGAAGAAAAGAAGGTTTCAACAAGTGAGAAATTGGTTGCATTACAAATTGCAAAAGAAATGGGAGGTTTTGATATTATGATAACTTTAAATGAAGAAAAGTACATCTCTGCTTTAACTAAAAGAGCAGAGATGATTCTTAAATGGGCTAGTCTTGATTTATTAGTATAAGAATATCACTAGCTTTTTCTTTGATATTTTCCAATATATCTCCACATGACAGTCGGATGGAAGTATATTTTTGTTCTATATTATCAACTACCCAAACAATTTGTTCTACAGGAACTAATATACTTCCATCATCTAATTTTGTAAGCTTAATAAATTTGCTCATTTTTTGTCGTTTTTAAAGGTTAATATTATCTGCAAATGTACTGTTTATAGTTTATAAGCAGTACATTGCTCTATATGTTGTATAAGGATGTTTTTTAGCATCCTTGCGAAAAACTTCCATGAAAATATATTGCAATTTCCTTGCATATATCGTTGAATTTTAGTATATTTCGGTAACTAAAAAAGAGACATTATGAAAGGCGAAAGTTTATACACAGTATTCTCAAAAGCTTTATCAAGTGAAAAGAAAGCTATTAAGTACTTTGAGAAAATGAGATGGGACGGCAAGGTTGTATCACCATTCGACGCAACATCTAAGGTGTACAAATGTGGTAATGGGAAATACAAATGCAAGAATACTGGACGATACTTTGATGTAAAAACAGGTACTCCATTTGCAAATACCAAGTTGCCTATGAAAAAATGGTTACTTGCAATATTCTTATTTCAAGCTGATAATGGCTGTATTTCTTCATGCCAATTAGCTCGTTTTTTAGAAATAACTCAAAAGTCGGCATGGTATATGCTTATGAAGATTAGAGAGTTTACAACTAAAGCTAATGCAAATAGTTCTAAATTATCTGGTGAAGTTGAAATAGACGAAACGTTTGTAGGTGGAAAGAATGGGAATCGCCATAAAGATAAGAAAGTAGAAAAATGTCAAGGACGTAGTTACAAGGACAAAGTTCCTGTATTTGGGATACTTGAAAGAGGTGGAAAACTTATCGCTAAAGTCGTACCAAATACCCAAGCTAGAACCTTAGTTCCTATTGTAAAGAAGAATGTAGAAGTAGGTAGTACTGTGTATACTGACGGATGGAGTTATAAAGGATTAGAAGGGAAATATGAACAGTTATCAGTAGATCATGGGAAGCATTTCTATGGTGAAACCTATGTTACTGATGATGGTGAAATAATCGTTGTCAGTACAAATGGCATTGAAAACGCATGGTCTTTATTCAAACGAAGATTGAAAGGAACTTATATTAGAGTAAGCAAAAAACATCTGCAAAAGTACGTTGATGAATTTGTATTCCGATTTAATACTCGGAATTTTACCGATTCTCAAAGATTTGATTTACTTTTGCGTAATATTGCTTAATTATGGGAAAGAAGAAATCTAAAAAGATTAGTGATTCAGCATACTTGAAATTACAAGAAATGATAACTGATGGTTTGGACTCCGTTTTGGAAAGCATGAACGAAGTTCTGAAAAATTATCCGTACCCTGAAAAGGAAGCAGGGGCTAAAGAAAAGCCTCCGGTTATTCTTATTAAAAAAGATAAGGGAAAGGAAAAAAAGAAGAAGGACTAACCGTTTGTAATTTATGAAGTTATTCTTATATTTGCAGCGTATCATCGTATAGGTGATGCGCTTTTTTATGATAATATAGCTCAATCGTCCCTGAATCACCACCTCGAGAATGAACGAGTTATATATTACACACGTTGAGGAATCAGCATAGACGCAGATTTCTTGCTCGGTGTGTAATGGCTTGTGGTGAGCCAAGGGACGTAGAGCAATTATCTGCGTCTTTTCATATACTGGCGTATGGTTATTGCTAATAGATTGGAAACATTATTATTTAGTATTAACCAATAAAACACATTTATTATGATTGTCTTAATAGCTTTCGGATTTCTTTTTCTTCTTCTTATTTTTGGTGGTATAATGGCGGTAATAGAAGAAAATAAAGATGAAAATGAATACTCTTTGTGGGAAGTAGATTTAGAAAAAAAGTATGGAATACCTACACTTAAAATAAAGCCTACCAATCAAAGCCTATCAAAAAATGTGGTTGTATTAGTTTATGATACTCGTAAAACCATTTACATCAATGGTAAAGGACGTAAATATTCTGACATTATAGATTTCAATGTGAACGACCAGACATCATATAAAACCACATCTTCAACTGGAAGTATGATAGGCAGAGGATTAGTTGGTGGGTTGTTATTAGGTGGTGTAGGAGCTTTAGCAGGAGCTACAACAGGAGAAAAATCTACGATAAAAGGGGCTTCTACATATCGGATTAATGTAATAATGAGAAATATGAATGACCCAATTGTCACTTATGTAGTCGTCCCTTAAAAAGTACTCATCTGCGGGATATTGCAAGAAAACAG
>CDZK01017919.1_pt1 | contig 139141 bp, 142 predicted proteins | sample 557401 | NCBI WGS metagenome assembly CDZK01 (sample SAMEA3182108, study PRJEB8094) | gut metagenome | biome: human; feature: gut; material: Stool; isolation source: human stools | place: Canada | collected 2013-04-25 | reverse complement strand
TGGATGATGGTGAATTACCGATAGACAACAATCTTGCTGAACGAACGATTCGCAAGCTGACCACGTGGCGCAATAACTCACTTCATTATGGGAGTGATGCCGGGGCTGAAATGGCAGCCACCTATCACAGTGTGATCGGAACGGTAAAGCTTCATGGTAGTTCTATCTGGAACTTCATCGGAACTTTTTTCAAAAATATCTTTAACGGGTGCAGGGATTATGTTAACATGGTTCCTGACAAAATCACTTTGGCTACTAGCCAATGTTAATTTCAAAATTAATTTTTTAACGAAACTCGATTTAGGGCACTGAAAAGTGCCCTTTCGAAGGGGGATGCCCTAAATTGAGTGCTTACAGAAATAGGAAAAAAGTTGAAGACAATGCGTTGTCTTCATAAAGGAAAACAATATCATATATATTATTATGGCAGAAAAGAAACTGAACGGTACGGTCATCGTGACGTACCGGTGCAATGCGCGTTGCTCGATGTGCAACCGCTATAAAGCTCCATCGAAGGCGGAGGAGGAAATCTCTATTGAGACGATTAAGAAGCTTCCGAAGATGTATTTTACGAATATCACCGGAGGAGAGCCGTTTATCCGTACGGACTTGAAGGAGGTGGTACGTGAACTGTATAAGAAAAGCGACCGTATCGTCATCTCTACGAATGGCTTTTTCACGGATCGCATCATTGACCTTTGCAAGGAGTTCCCGCAGATAGGTATCCGCATTTCCATCGAAGGATTGGAAAAGACCAACAATGAAATCCGTGGTTTGAATGACGGGTTCAGACGGGGGTATACGACCTTGAAGAAACTGCGCGAGATGGGCATGAAGGATGTGGGCTTCGGCATGACGGTGCAGGACAAGAATGCGCCGGACTTGGTGCCGCTATATGAGCTTTCCGATAAAATGGGGATGGAGTTTGCCACGGCTTCCCTGCACAACTCGTTCTATTTCGTGGAGGCCAAGAACATCATCCATGACCGTCCGATGGTAGCGAAGAATTTTGAGAACTTGGTCAATGAACTGTTGAAGTCTAATTCGCCCAAGAAGTGGTTCCGTGCTTATTTCAACCATGGCCTTATCAATTACATCTACGGGCAGAAGCGCCTGTTGCCTTGCGACATGAGTTTCGACACGTTCTTCATAGACCCGTATGGCGACGTGATGCCTTGCAACGGGACGAAAGACAAGGAGGTGATGGGCAACCTGAACCGGCAGACGTGGGATGAATTGTGGAACAGCCCCGAGGCGGAAGCCGTACGCCGCAAAGTGCGTTGTTGCGACCGTAATTGTTGGATGATTGGTTCGGTGTCTCCGGCGATGCACAAGTATATCGCCACGCCTGCCTTATGGGTGGCCAAACATAAGCTAAAGTCGCTTTTAGGCATGAAGTATTCCATGTATGAGAATCCTGTATGCTGTGATTACCGTGACGGAAAAGTGACGAAAGAGCAGCTTGACCGTTTGTCTACGTGTGACATGAATGCGGAAATCAACAACGGTCTTTCTGATGATTCCAAAGAGGCTTTGAAAGGCAAACGGGGCGAGGACATTGTGAATGCCGACGTAGCGGGGCAAGGTTATGAGACTACAACGGCAGAAACAGACAGAAATATTGAAATCAAATGATATTCCGAAGGTAACCTCTTAGCGTGTTTAATGTTTCCTTTTGCCTGTCAGCCAAAGCCAAAGGGCAGAAAGGCACGCCAACGACAGGATGCCGACATATTGGAGTGTTTCTTTGATTCGGGTGGCAAATGCTCTCATGAGTTCTTGAAGTTGTGGTAATGGGGTGTAAAAGTAATGAATTATTTTCAAAGCGGATGATAAAATGAAGAAAATAGTGGTAACCGGCACTCGCGGCATTCCCGGTGTCATGGGTGGGGTGGAGACGCATTGTGAGGAATTGTTCCCGCGCTTGGCGGAACGAGGATGGGACGTGACAGTGGTGCGACGCTCCAATTATGTGGAGGATGGCCTGAAGGAGTGGAAGGGTGTTCGGCTCGTCACGCTTCCTTCTCCCAAGAAAAAGTCGTTTGAGGCCATCATCCATACTTTCCGTGCCATCAACGAAGCCCGGAGGGTGGGGGCGGACATCTTGCATATCCACGCCATCGGTCCTGCTTTGCTCGTGCCGTATGCCAAAATGTTGGGGATGAAAGTGGTATTTACACATCATGGGCCGGATTACGACCGTGATAAGTGGGGGCTTGCCGCCAAAACGATGCTGAAACTCGGTGAACGCATGGGCTGCATGTTTGCAGACGATGTCATCGTCATATCCGATGTGATTCGCAATCTGATAAGTCGAAAGTACGGGCGTACAAACCGTGTACACCTTATATATAATGGAGTGTCGCGACCGGAAGTGTGCGATTTTCCTGAATATTTCGAGGAACTGGGTATCGAGAAAGGGAAATACGTTTTGGGTATGTGCCGCTTCGTCCCCGAAAAGAACTTGCATCATCTTGTGCAAGCATTTGCCCGGATGAAAAACACCGGGGGAATCAAATTGGTCCTTGCCGGCGATACGGATTTTGAAGACGACTATTCCCGGTCGTTGAAAGAAGCGGCCAAAGCAAATGGGGTAGTGTTGACCGGTTTTGTCAAAGGACGTAAACTCCATTCCTTGTTGACCCACTGCCGCTGCTACTGTTTGCCGTCAAGTCACGAGGGCCTCCCGATAGCCTTGCTTGAAGCTATGAGTTATGGCGTAGAGGTCGTAGTCAGCGACATCCCTGCAAACCTTGAAGTAGGTTTGGACAAGGGTTGCTATTTTCCGGTAGGAGATGTAGAGGCGTTGGTACAAAAACTGGACAAGATAGCTGCTTTGCCTTTAAAACATACAGACTACGGCATGTCGAAATACGATTGGAACCGGATTGCCACACAAGTGTCGGAAGTCTATCTTACCTTGACAACAGGAAACTCAGGAACGCGCCCATGACCTTATCCCTGTCGGCAGCATATTTGATACACTCGAAAGGGAATCCCAACGTAATCGCACGGTAGTCTTTCCCTTGATAAGCCACGGCTGCCGAATAATTGGTTGGTGTATATAATAAGATGGAAAACGCTTCGGGAAGGGGTATCAGGCAGTCTGCATGTGTAACGGCATAGTGTTGGGAGTTGAGTTCCGTGTACAAATGAAGGGTGGTATTCATTCCTGTGGCTTGAGAATAGGCATCCAAGGTGACTGGAGCGTATGCGTCTATTTTCAGCGTATTGCGCAGGAAGTCTGCATTTTCCTTTTGCTTCTGGTCCCGGGCTATATAGGCACCGCTCACCAACAGGCTGCCACGCATGCGGGTAAATTCTTGTAACGCACTACATAAAGCAGGTGTCAATGACGGATACGGCCGGGTACTGTATCCGTCATTTTTTTGCAATCCCAAAATCAAATCCACGATGTTGTATTCGTTTAAGTCCACAGACTGCGCCTCTACCGCCGCACGGGAAACGGATGCAAACGAATATCCGCCAGCAGTGGCTATGGCTTCACCATGCGTGCGGCTATGGTCGAATGTATTTCCCGCTATCATCTTGCCTTCAAGTTCATTCCCGCTGAAGCCCCACGCGCTCTTGGGGTTCAGTTCTGTGTTGAATACGATTTGCCGACCGCAGAATCCGGGAGAGCGCATATAAGGAACACCGGGATCCGCTGACAGGTCGAATCCCCGGGTCGAATCCGTCAGAATAACCTGTGGTCCGGCCACCCTCTGAAAGCCGTCGATAATCAGGACTTTGGCAAAGGCATTCTTGGCTATCATGGCCGACAGTTCCTCCGAAGGAAAACTCTCTCCACCGTCGTTCACGGCTGTCACTTTGAACGAATAAATCACATTCTCCTCCGCACGGAACGAGAACCGAGGCTCATGTACAAATATACCATTGTCGTAACCGTTCTCTCCCTGCTTGGTATACACGACATAGCCTTTGGGAGTGGCAGAAGGTTCCAACGTATCTTGCCCAGGTGTCCAGGTTAATGTTATTTCTTTTTCATCCGGGTTCAAACGGGTCTGGAAACAAGTGATGGGAAGGGGCTGTACGACATAATCTGCCTCATGTTGATAGGATGTATATTTCAGAACCCCTTTATATATGGCTCGTGCCAAATTGAATTTGAATGCAGGATCGTGCCCCAAGGCCATATCCCGGAAATTCTGGTGGGACAACATTTCCAATATCATGGCCGGAACTTGTGGCTCGCGCGTTTCACTGTAATTCCGGTCGAACATTTGGCGTCTTTTCCATTGTCCGTAAAGTCGGTTCAAATCCTCGTCCACTTGCGTCATGACCACATCGCATAGCTCACGTGATGCCAATCGCGACATTCCGGTCGCAAACATCCCTTCATTAAAATCCGTGGTATAAATGCCTAATGTACCGACAAAAGTACTGTCGGGTGCTATACCGGCATCGCTATGAAGCGCGATGGCCATTTCAATCGGTACGTGCAATCCGCTGTCGGCCGGAAAATAAGAAGAACCTCCGGCCAGATAGTTCGTCATATATGAACGGACATTGATGTCATCGCTATAATCGTTTGTCCCGTTTTTACCGCTGTATACGGAATAAGGCATGCCGCTCCATTGCGCATTGTAGCGGGCACCTTCCAAGTACCTCGGGAAACCGCTTACGACTTCCTGCAAAGAATCTCCACGGGCAATGTTTCCCATTCCGCCTCCGAAACGTACGGCATCTGCTGTCACCGTTCCGCGATAGTTGCTCAGATTGCTTAAACTGACATAGTTGGAATGGGGCTGGTCTTTGTCGAAATCAAACGTTCCGAGATAAACCCAAGTCCCTCCTCCCATTCGCTGGTTGACTTTGAAGGTCGTAGACACACCTTGGTGACGAACCACATAATGGGCATCGGAAACACTCGTAGGTAAAGTCGCGTATGAAACATATACGGCATAACGTCCGGATTCAGGTACGTCAGGTGTCCAACGTATTTCGGAAGCCTGGCTTTTTCGGGTTACCGTATGGGTACTGCGCACCGTCCCGTCCGTAAAAGGGTTCTCACCGTCAAGGTAAGTCCGTTTGAGTTGCGCAAATCCTACACCACCGTTTTCCCAAGCATATTTGTTTTCATGTTCTGAATATGTTCCACCCGAATCCCGGGTGTCATTATCCACTATTACTTCGTGGGGCTGCCAATCCCTTTCACGGGGTGTAAAGACGTATGCCCCGGCGTTTTCCAACATGGGGATTAAGTAGGGGATGACTATCGTTTGAGTGAACAAATCTTCAGTCGTGCAATACAAATACGGTCGTTGCCATGTCCACTCTTTTTGGTCGTTCTTGTAATAACGTCCATGACTGGCCCAAACAGACAAATGGCGTTGTTGCATACCTTTCGTGATAGGATAGGGGCGTTGCGTCCGTTCCACCCACGGTGCTCCGCTATACAAAGCCTGCTCCCATTTCTTTTGAACTTCCGATGGAGCTCCGCTCATGTCCGTAACAAGATTCTCTATGGAGATTCCGTTGCCATATATAATAATAGTATAAGCATTGTATGGCGCAGGAAGCAAACGTTTTACGTCGCGATAGATACCTTTGACCTTATCCCTGCTAAAAGACTGTCCGGCAAAGAGTTCATTCAGATAAATCTCTACCGTCCGCACAGAAGCATCCACTTTAACCCTTTCTATCTTACAGCGGTCGGTAGCCGTAGTATAAGATGTTTGATAGTCAGAGAAATAAACCCCTAATCTGGATTTTACTACTTTCTCTCCACTCTGTGAATATACGGAAAGTCCCAGCAAGAATGCTCCCGCCAGGACCATAAGTCTTTTCTTCATACTTACCATTATTTTAATCCGGTTGCGAACTTTTCAGGATGCCGCCCTGTGAAATCTTTAAAGTATGCTTTAATGTCGTTCATTTGTTTATCTATATTTCCGTTGGGGACGACTACTTGCGTGCAACGTATGGTTTTGGTCGGATAATCAATTCCATACAATAAAATGGGCAGCCCGGCCTTCAAGGCGATATAATAGAACCCTTTTTTCCATTCTTCCGTACGTGAACGAGTGCCTTCCGGAGTGATGCAAAGGTGAAATATATCCCGTTCCCGAGCCACTTGTGCCAACTGGTCCGTCATACTCATCTTCTTACTCCGGTACACTGGAATTCCCCCCAACCATCGCATTAAGATTCCCAAAGGCCAGAAAAACCATTCGCTTTTCATCAGGAAGTCACAACGAAAATTCATCGCACGACTATAAAGCACTCCCAACAAAAAATCGAAATTACTTGTATGAGGTGCCAACGCAATGATGTATTTATCTCCCATGGGAACCGTCACGTCGACTTTCCATCCCATCAGCCTGAACAGGAGGAAACTGCAAAAACGTCGGCTCATTTAGCAAAGCTGGCTGATAGTGCTGACAATGTCGCTGACCTGTGCATTGAAATCCATGCGCAGCTTTTTGTAGAATCCTTTTACGTTTCCCGGTTCCGTATGACTGATCCTGCTGACAAATTCATCATGCATCAACAATATGCGGGTCATTACGTTATCCACATCTTCTTGTTTTATATCTACTTTGTAATGCGTCAACGCTACACATTCCGCAAACAGTTCACTACAGATATAGTTGATATTCTTTTTTAATGTTCTTCTTTTAGCCATATTCTTTAATCTCAAATTATGATGTAAATTAGTAACTTGGACAAAGATACGCAAAGTTGACGATATCGGGAAATTTTATAGAAGAAAATAAACTGTATGTTTTTGGGGTGAGAGTTTCTTCATTCCGACAAAAAACATTAATTTTGTGTGCTGAAAATGCTTTTCAACAATTAATTAGAATCACAACATGGAAAAAAGTGCATTGCAAATTGCAAGAGCGGCTTATCAGCCCAAGTTACCCAAAGGATTGCAGGGTAACGTATCTGTAAAGGAAGGCGCACCCACGCAGTCTGTGGCCGACCAAGAGGAAATCAAGAAATTATTCCCGAACACTTATGGAATGCCTCTTATTGAGTTCGTTCCGGGCGAGGCCCAGTCTTACGCCCCGTTCAACGTCGGTGTAATTCTTTCCGGTGGCCAGGCTCCCGGCGGGCATAATGTCATTTGCGGCTTGTTCGACGGTATTAAAAGACTGAACCCGGAAAGCAAGTTGTATGGCTTTATTTTGGGTCCCGGTGGACTGGTGGACCACAAATATATGGAATTGACGGCTGACATCATAGACCAATATCGCAATACGGGCGGTTTTGACATGATCGGTTCCGGACGTACCAAACTCGAAAAAGAGGAACAGTTCGAAAAGGGACTTGAAATCATCAAGGAATTGGGTATTAAAGCCATTGTCATCATCGGTGGCGACGACTCTAATACGAACGCTTGTGTCTTGGCTGAATATTACGCAGCCAAGAAATGCGGTGTGCAGGTTATCGGCTGTCCGAAGACCATCGACGGCGATTTGAAGAACGAACAGATCGAAACTTCTTTCGGTTTCGATACGGCTTGCAAAACGTATGCAGAGGTTATCGGCAACATCCAACGCGATGCAAACTCTGCCCGTAAATATTGGCATTTCATCAAATTGATGGGACGTTCGGCTTCTCACATCGCTTTGGAATGCGCTTTGCAGTGCCAACCCAACGTTTGTATCGTATCGGAAGAGGTGGAAGCCAAAAACCAAACTTTGGATGATATCGTTACTTATATTGCTCAAGTTGTAGCCGACCGTGCGGCCGATGGAAACAATTTTGGTACGGTATTGATTCCGGAAGGCTTGATTGAGTTCATCCCGGCTATGAAGGCTTTGATTGCCGAATTGAACGACTTGTTGGCAACTCCGGAAGGTGCTGCATTGGCTAAAGATCAGCAACGCGAATGGATTTTGAATAAGCTTTCTGCAGCAAACAAGGCTGTATACGAATCTCTTCCTTTGGGAGTAGCGGCTCAGTTGACCATGGAACGTGACCCGCATGGAAATGTACAGGTTTCACTGATCGAAACGGAAAAGCTGTTGTCTGAAATGGTGGCCAACAAGTTGGCTGCATGGAAGAAAGAAGGTAAGTTCAACGGCAAGTTCTCAGCTTTGCATCATTTCTTCGGCTATGAAGGCCGTTGTGCAGCTCCTTCCAACTACGATGCGGACTATTGCTATGCTTTGGGTACAAGTGCCGCCATGTTGATGGCTAACGGCAAGACCGGTTATATGGCTATTGTGAAGAACACGACGGCACCGGCTGCTGAATGGATTGCCGGTGGTGTGCCCATCACCATGATGATGAATATGGAGAAACGTAATGGTGAGATGAAACCGGTCATCAAAAAGGCATTGGTTCGTTTGGACGGTGCTCCGTTCAAGGAATTTGCATCAAGACGCAACCAATGGGCTCGTGAAACTTGTTTCGTATATCCCGGTCCTATACAGTATTTCGGTCCGACCGAGGTCTGCGACCAAGCTACCAAGACGTTGCAATTGGAACAAGCTAAGTAATTCATTTATAGATATGCAAGTCCCTTTATCCGTCGATGAAGGGACTTGTTATTTTTCTGAATAAAAGGATAATAGAGACCGTTTCTATCATGTGTGCACAAACGCCGCAAACTATAAAAAACAAAAAAACGATTGTTCAGAGGGGAAGCCGTAAGAAAGTGGATAGCACTCCCACAGCACGTAGTCCTAAGAGAAAAACCGTTTCGCGCAAGAAGCAAAAGAAAAAAGGGACAAGCAAATGGTTGTTTTTCAAACGCTGGCCGTCGTGGGCGATATGGGTAGGAGCATTGTCTTTGGGAATAGCTTATATACTTTTCTTTTATTATTTCTTTGTTGGTCCTTATTCATTCCGTTGGAAAGCCATCTATGGGGATCCTGTATACCCTGAAGGTTTTGACGTGCACGGCATTGATGTTTCTCATTATCAGGAGAACATAGATTGGGAACGTTTGCGCAACGCCAGCTTGAATTCATCCCCTGTCAGTTTTGTCTTCATTAAGGCGACCGAAGGTACGACACTATTGGATGACAATTTTAACCTAAACTTTTATGAAGCAAAGCAAAATGACTTTATAAGAGGAGCTTATCATTTCTTTTTGCCGGATGTGGATGCCCAAAAACAAGCTCGGTTTTTCTTGAAACAAGTACATTTGGAACCCGGTGACCTACCTCCTGTTTTAGACGTGGAAAAGGCAGGACGGCTAACGGAAACACAGCTCCAAAAGGCTGTAAAGACGTGGCTGGATATTGTAGAAAAAGAATATGGCGTGAAACCCATTATTTATACGGGATACAAATTCAAATTGCACTATCTGAATACTCCCGCATTCGATGAATATCCTTATTGGATAGCGCACTATTATGTGGAGAATTTGGAATATAAAGGAAAATGGAATTTCTGGCAACATACGGACTGTGGAAAAGTTACCGGAATCAAAGGGAATGTAGACTGCAATATCTTCAACGGGTCGTTTGAAGACTTGATGAAACTGACCATACCGGAACAGGAAGACAATTATACCGACCCTGAAGATTCGTTATAAAGAAAAATAAAGCCGCCGGAAGTCCTACAGACATTACCGGCAGCCCCAGATTCATATCGCTTATTACAAACGTTCGAATAAAAGCGTAGCCCAGTTCTCTTTTTCCGTATGGTTGAGGTAGCTCAGCCCCAAGCTTTTCGCTTTTTGCACAAGCAAAGGTATATCTTCTACATAAAAACCGCTGAGAATCATTTGGCTTCCCGCATGCATAACCGATACGAACGATGGCAAGTCGGCTAAAAGAATATTCCGGTTGATATTGGCCAGAATCAAGTCGAAAGCGTCTTTTCCTTGTAATATGGAGGCATTCCCTTCAACCACTTCCATGTTTTTCACACCATTCAGCAACATATTCTCTTTCGTATTGTCCACACTCCAACGATCTATATCGTAAGCCCACACCGATTTTGCCCCTTTCAAAGTACAGAAGATACCCAGTACTCCCGTTCCGCACCCGGCATCCAATACGGTTTTATGTCCGAGGTCCATCCCGAGCAAACGTTCCAATATCATGCCCGTAGTGTGATGCGTACCGGTACCGAAAGCCTGATGAGGATCTATCACGATATCATATTCGGCAGGAGACAGATTATGATGCTCCGGGCTATGAATCAGAATACGGTCGGCGATTCGGACCGGTTCAAAGCCGTTGCGTTCCCATTCCTCGTTCCAATTCTTATCCTCCGCTTCCGCCAATCGGTAGGTCACTTTCACCCCGTTCATGGGAAATATGTCTGTCAAGCTATCCAATACGGAACGCTCGAAAAGTCCGGTTTGCACATATCCTTTCACCCCCTGTGGAGTATCTACAAAGCTTTCCAAACCGGCATCGGCCACCAATGCCATCAAGATGTCGGCTGCATCCCTGCTATAAGGGGATATAATGAAATCCAATTCCAAATATTTCATATTGTTTATTTTATGTCGAGAATCTATTGGTTCTGCAAAAATAGCAAAAAAAGAGTTATATACTAAACTTTATTCTCGTTTCCGTATTGTCCGACAACCGAGAAAAAGTTATATTTGCATATAATATAGGTAAAGGAGGAAAGACAATGAAAAACAGAATATTATTTTCACTCGTCGTTGCAGTGATTCCGTTTTTTAGCTTTGCACAAATAGATGACATGTATTTTGTTCCCCAGAAAGAAACGAAAGAACAGAAGGAACAACAGACAAGGTCGCAACCTTCAATGCACGCGATCTCCGAATCTGTAGCAACAACAGCATCCAACGAACATGTTCAGAATAATGCAAGAGATGTAGATGAGTACAATCGGCGATATCGTTGGGAAAATGACAGTACAGCCGCAAATGAGGAAGAGACGGCAAACGAAGAGAATGCGCGAGCCGACAGCATTCAGGGATTGGAAGAAGATTATCAATACACCAAACGAATTCTTCGTTTCAACACTCCAACTATCGGCGTTGCGGTCAGCAGTCCTTTATACTGGGACTTACGTTATGGTCCCAATTCCATATATTGGGATGTATATGATGATGGATTTTACGCATACGCTTATCCTAGCAGTTGGTATTGGGGACCTACCTTTTCCTACTCGTGGGGATGGGGATTATACAATCCTTTTTGGGGGTGGGGAGGCCCTTGGTATGCCGGATGGTATGATCCTTGGTATTGGGGACCACACTGGCATCATCCGCATTGGGGACATCCCGGTCATGGATGGTATCCATCAAGACCGGTTACTCGACCCAGTGTAAGATATCGGGAGAATAGTACACTGGCAAGAGGAACATCCCGCACTAATGTAAGAAACAGTTCTTCTGCCAGAAGAGCCATACGAAACACAGGCAACACCAACCGGCAAACCATTTCGGAGAATTCGGCACGATTTACTCCAAATCGTTCTTCAACAACTACCAGGCAATCTCCTCGTACGCGTACGACTTCAACTCCTCAACGTAACACTCAACCGTCGAGAAGTTCTAACTTCACGCCATCGACCACAAGAAGCACTTTCCGTCCGTCGGTAAGTTCCCCCAGCCGTTCCGGAGGCGGTTTCTCCCCATCCAGGGGTGGAGGAGCACGAGGCGGTCGACGTTAACAAACAAAGATAAACCATAAAAGGAAGAAATAATGAAAAGAAAAAACCTCATATTTGTAAGCGCATTGCTGGCAAGCCAGTCTATGATGGCACAGACACCATATATGAATGAGAATTATATGCCGACCGATTTAATCGGAAGTGCACGCTACGTAGGTATGGGCGGTGCATTAGGAGCATTGGGAGCCGATTTGTCTACCGCTTCTTCTAATCCGGCTGCATTGGGACTCTATCGTAGAAGTGATGCTGCTTTATCATTCAGCGTATTGACCCAGCAAGAAAAACCGGATTTAAATGCAGACATGACCCATTTGTCTTTTGATCAGATGGGATTTGTGGTAAGTATTCCGGTTATGGCTAAAAGCGTAAGATATGTTAACTTTGGAGTCAACTATCAGAAAAGAGCCAATTTCAACCAGTCATTTATCGCAGATAACGGAGCCTTGAACGGTTTGTCGCAGACGCAACAAATGGCAGACATTCTGAACCATACCCAGTATTCCACTCCTTTGGCAGACCTGATGTATAATTCCTGTCTTGTGAATCCGGAATACATACGGGATAATCAAGGTAATGTGCAGGTAGACCAAGAGGGCAATCCCTTATATGATTCCTATAATGCCTTAGCGTCCGACCGGAATAATTACGACCGTACGACGGAAGGCGGTATCGCAGGATATGATTTCAATCTGTCAATGAACATTAAAGACCGAGTGTATTTAGGTTTCACTTTGGGAGTGAACGACGTAGACTATTACAGTTACAGCACCTATCGGGAGTTCGGCACGATTTCGGACGGCCAAGGCAACTCTTACAGCGATTTCGAGAATTATTCCTTATATAATACCCAACATGTAAGTGGATATGGAATCAATGTGAAGTTGGGTGGTATATTCCGTCCCATCGGAAATTCCCCCTTCCGCATAGGTCTGGCCGTAGAAACACCGACTTTCTATCATTTGGAATCTTATTCTTCATATAGTATAGACTCTCCCATGATGGAGGATGAGAACTATGACATCTACATCAATCAAGACAGAAACGGTAAGTTTATATATACCAATTATCTTCCGGATGTAGATTTGGCAAACTTGCACATGAAAATTACCACACCGTGGAAATTTCGAGTTTCGTTAGGACATACGATTGGAACTTATCTGGCTATAGGAGCCGAATATGAATACGCTGATTACTCTAAAACGAAACAGGGGTATGAAGACTGGGACTACGACTACTGGGGCTATGGTTATTCCAGAGGAACGACACACGACCGCGATATGGATGCGTTGCACAAGTCTACGCTACGCGGAAGCCATTCTTTCAAATTCGGTATGGAATTGAATCTGACGGATAATGTCGCATTCCGTGCAGGATATAATTATTATTCCCGCATGTTCAAGGAAGAAGCGACTTTAGATCAAACAGGGCCTTCTCCGGCTTTCGGTTACCAAACTACAACAGATTATATGAATAAAAATGACGTGAATATATTCACAACAGGTTTAGGCTACCACGGAAAGCATTTTTATGCCGATATGGCTTATAAGTGTCGCATACAGTCGGGAGATTTCTATGCATTCGACGATACTTACATCACGCAAACCGGCGGTCGTCTTACTCCAGTGGATGTAAACCTAAATACCCATCAGGTATTTTTTACATTAGGATATAAATTCTGATTATAAAGGAGCAAAGTCAGACGAAAAAAATAGCAAAAAAGTTTTGCGTTTCAAAAAATATATCTAACTTTGCATCGTCAAAAAGGTTGGGGTATTAGCTCATCTGGCTAGAGCGTTTGACTGGCAGTCAAAAGGTGGCAGGTTCGAGTCCTGTATACTCCACATTTTTTTCTTATTAAGAAATAAAAAACCAAGTAAAAGACATTTATTCAATGTCTTTTTTTGTTATAATCCTCTATATTAATATATTAAAGCAATTCTGGTACAAGGTATCTTCTTTGATACATATAGTATTTCTTTATTCGGATACTCTTTTGGTATTTTATTCTTTTTTTTATTGCAAAACATTTGCATTTAAAAATCGTTTGCACTATCTTTGCTCCAGAAGATGATAAATAAATGGAAGCAATAGACAAAATAAGAGAAGCTGGATTAAAACTGACCCCACAGCGCAAAGCCGTATATGAGGCTATGATGGAGTTGCGCCATGCTCCTATTGAGGCAATTATTTCCTGCGTGCAATCAAAAGACAAAGAAATAACCCTTTCTACGGTATATCGTATACTCGATTCTTTTTATAAAGCTGGTTTGCTATCGCAAGTATACCATCCCCAAACGAACAAATGCTATTATGATATCACGGTTCATAGTCACCACCATTTGTTCTATGGGCAACAAATCGTAGATTACGAAGATCCTGAACTTACGCAATTGATACAGCAACACTTGGAAAAGAAAAATCTTGTATCGGCTGATATAGAAAAGATACAAGTACAAATCACAGTTAATAAAAGTTTAATTTAGAAATGTTTTTAAAATGAGAAGTATCACCACATTTGACTTGCAGTATGCGCACAGATTTTATGGCTTCCAAGGCGAAGCCCAGTACCTTCACGGACATACCGGTGTATTGACCATTGAAGTGGAAGACACGGTAAATGAAGGTGTAAACATGGTTTATCCATGTAACGAAATTCAGAAAGTAGCTTGGGACGTGCTTAAAAATTTTGACCATGCCCTTGTTCTTCGGGAAGATGACCTTTTATTACCGGCTATTCTCGATGTGTACGAAAAGCAAGGTATCAAGAATGGTCATCCCCAGAACAAAATGAAAGGCGAAGCATTCAAAACTCCGCTCGCTACAGCCTATCCTGACTGTCGTTTGGTAGTAACCAAGGAAACTATGACTGTAGAAGGTATGATTAAAATCGTATATGATCTCCTAAAAGAGAAATTAAATATTGCTAAGATCACCTTTACGAGCGGAGTGAATGCCGGTTCTGCCGAATTTGAAACGAAAAATAATATCGAACGTTGTCCATTATGCGGTATTACCTTAAACAAAGAGGGAGTATGTCCGAAATGTGGATATAAGAAAAAATAACACTTCAATGTTGTTTTATTCAGAGGAGGCATCGGTAACGATGTCTCTTTTTATTTAGCTTTGTAATATCTGATGCTTAGAGAACAGAAATATAAGAGTCTATCTTCTATTTTTTCCTTTATTTTTCTCCCTTTGAAAGTGAGCTTATCTAAAGGAATTTCTGTATATTTGCCTATGTAAATACTCAAAGTTTACCAACGGTTTACTCTTAAATCTCTTTGCTTATGAAAAAAGGGACATTTTTATGGTTGGGGCGAATGGGATTACCCTTGTCTTTGGCATTATGCCATATATATCCTCTCGCAGCACAGAACAAAGTGATTCTGCCGGATTCCATTCCCTGGATGTTGTCTGATTCATTAATGAGAGGAGACATACTGCAAATCGGCTATGCCACAGGAGACCGAAGAACCGTAGCCGGTTCCGTAGATCAGATTTCTGAAAAGAGAATGAACAAAGGTATGATTTCCAACCCTTTGAACTCTATTAACGGACAAGTAGCCGGTGTCAGTATGTTACCAGGAAGGGAGGCCATGCTCAACTCCGTACGTGTCCGGGGTACAACATCCCTTACCGGAGGTAATGACCCTTTGGTAATCATCGATGGCGTGTTTGCTGATTTGAGTACGTTAAGTATGATTTTTCCAGCCGACATCGAAAGTTTCACGATCCTCAAAGATGCTTCAGAAACGGCTCAATATGGCGCACGAGGTGCTTCGGGTGTCATAAAAGTAAGTACCAAACAAGGACACAGCGGAAGTTTCAGTTTGAGTTACGACGGGAATTTCAGTGTCGAGTCTATTTATAAAAACATGAAAATGCTTTCTGGAGATGCTTTCAGGAGCGTGGCGCACGAACACGGTATATCTATTTTAGATTTGGGTTATGACACGAATTTTCCAGAGGAAATTACGCGTATGGGATGGGTACAAAATCATCATGTAGCTTTCGGAGGTGGTACGGAATCCTCTTATTATCGTGCTTCTCTGGCACTTTTGAATCGAAAAGACGTAGTGAAAAGTTCGGATTACCGGAATTACATGGCCAAGATAGACATTACGCAACGGGCGTTCAATGACCGTCTGCGTTTCGACTTGGGGGTAATGGGGGCAGTACGTAAGAGCAACAATTTGGTAGATACACAAAAAACATTTTATTCAGCCGCAGCTTTCAATCCCACTTTTCCGGCCCATAAGAACGAGACGGGCGGTTGGGATCAAGTGACAACTGCCAGTTGGATTACCAACCCTTTGGCCTGGATGGAAGTAAGCGACGAAGAATCGAATGCACATTTTAATGCCCATCTGAAAATGGAGCTGGTTCTAACCCCTCATTTGGTATTTTCCGCCTTCGGATCTTACTTGTACAATGTCATAGATAACGGACAATATCTTCCTACTACCGTATGGGCACATGGACAAGCTTATCGAGGCGAACAGAAGGTGGAAGATGTGCTGGGAAACGTGATGTTGAACTTCAATCGAGCTTTTGGAAAACATAAACTGGACGCCCTCCTGTTGGGAGAAGCTCAACAACGTGTTATGTCCGGCTTCCATACGACTGTCACGAATTTCACGACCGATAAGTTTGGTTTTCACAACCTACAGGCCGGAGCCGTAAGACTATGGGAGGGGACGGGCTCTTATTATGAGAATCCTCGTCTGGCATCTTTTTTAGGACGTGTCAATTACGTGTATGACGATCGTTATGTGGCTACCGTAAACATGCGTACCGATGCTTCATCCAAGGTAGGACGCAACCATCGTTGGGGCTTTTTCCCATCGCTTTCTGCGGCTTGGATTCTGAGTGAGGAAAATTTCATGAAGTCTTTCTACTGGCTGAACAACCTGAAACTCAGATTCGGGTATGGATATTCAGGTAATCAAGATGCCATTGACTCTTACAATTCCCTCCAATTGGTGAAGCCCAATGGCGTAGTATCTTCTGGCGGTGACCCAACGGTGACGATGGGGTTGATACGCAATGCCAATCCTGACTTGCGTTGGGAGGTAAAACGTACGATGAACGTTGGACTGGATGCTGCTTTTTGGGACGGACGGGCTATTTTCACATTTGATTATTACCATTCCGTCACGGACGACATGCTGTATCAATATGATGTAAGCGTACCGCCCTTTGCCTATAATAAATTGCTGGCCAATCTGGGTTCCATGCGTAACAGCGGAGTGGAACTAGGATTCGGCTTCACTCCTTTGCGTAAAAAAGACATGGAACTGAACGTCAACGTCAATGTAACGTTCCAACGTAATAAGCTACTTTCTCTGAGCGGAATGTATAATGGAGAATATATGTCGGCTCCACAATATACACCGATTGCCGACTTAACTGGTGCAGGCTTTCATGGTGGATACAATCACATCGTATACCAAATCGTGGGGCAACCTTTGGGGGTGTTTTATCTACCTCATTGCACAGGACTCATTCAACGCGAAGACGGGACATACGCATACGAAATAGCCGACCTTGACGGGGGAGGTGTGGACTTGGAAGACGGAGGAGACCGTTACGTAGCCGGACAGGCCACTCCCAAGACTCTATTGGGTTCCAACATCAGCTTCCGTTATAAGAATGTGGACGTATCGTTGCAAATCAATGGTGCTTTCGGACATAAAATTTATAATGGAACGGCCCTGGCTTATATGAATATGGGAAGTTTTCCCGATTACAACGTAATGGCAGCCGCTCCCCAACGTAACATTTACGATCAGACTGCTACAGATTACTGGCTCGAAAATGGAAACTACGTGAATTTTGATTATTTGACTATCGGTTGGAATATCCCGTTGAAGAAATGGGGCAAATACGTGCAGCATCTGCGTTTATCGGCTTCGGTAAACAATCTGGCTACCATTACAGCCTATTCCGGACTGACCCCTATGATCAACAGTTATATCGTAGATGCCACACTCGGAGTGGACGACAAACGGAACTATCCGGTATATCGTTCTTATACCTTGGGATTAACTATTCAATTTTAAAGCATGACGACATGAGAAAGTGGATTTTATGGGCGGGATATACCCTTATTTGCTGTTATGGTTGTGCAGGATTCTTAGATGAAGCCCCGCGAGACCAGTTACCCGAAGAGGACGCTTATGACACGCCAGCCAATATATATCTGAACACTGTAGCTACCCTCTATAACTATGTGGGTGGATACGAAGACAGTCAAGGGTTGCAGGGAACCTGTCGAGGCGTATATGACTTGAACACACTGACCACAGACGAAGCCTTGTTGCCGACCCGCGGAGGAGACTGGTACGACGGCGGACTTTGGCAAGGACTGTTCCTGCACGATTGGGGAGTCAATAATGACGTGATAGCAGCTTCGTGGGAGTATCTATACAAAGTGATTGTGCTTAGCAATAAGTCGATAGAACGTCTGACGGAACTGCAGAACCGTAAGGATGCTCCTGCAGAATTGAAAAATTATGTGGCAGAAGTCAGAGCCTTTCGGGCGATGTACTACTATTATTTGTTAGATATGTTCGGGCGTGTACCTTTGGTATTATCTTCGTCTACCCCCATGAAAGATGTCAACCAAAGCGAACGTGAGGACGTATTCAAGTTTATCGTAAACGAATTGCAAGCGGCATTACCTTATCTGAATGAAGCGCACAGCAATCAAAAAGGTGAATATTATGGCCGGATGACCCGTCCGGTAGCCTGTTTCCTGTTGGCCAAGCTATTCCTGAATGTAGAGATTTACACGGATAACGACTGGACGAACGGAAGCCGTCCCTGTGGAAAAACATATCGAGTGAAAATAGGTTCCCAAACAGTGAACGCATGGCAGGCCGTACAAGCGTATTGCGATTCGATACGGGGTATGGGATACCAATTATCCTCGCGCATGGCTGATAATTTCGTGGTCTATAACGAGCCTTCGGAAGAAAATATATTTACGATACCGATGGATAAACATGCATTGCAAAACCAAATGCAATATTTATTCCGTTCCCGCCATTACAACCATGGAAAGGCTTACGGACTGAGTGGAGAGAATGGAACCAGTGCTACGATTGAAACTTTACGTACATTCGGTTACGATACCGATTCGGTAGACCATCGCTTCGAAGACAGTTTCTTTGCCGGAACGGTTTTGGACCCAAATGGCAACCCGGTGAAACTGGATGACGGAAGTACCCTGGAGTATCTACCGTGGGCCATACGCTTGGACGTATCGGCACAACCTTACGAGAAATCCGCCGGTGCACGGATGAAGAAGTATGAAGTAGACCTGAAAAGCACAAAAGACGGAAAGTTGTCGGACAACGACATCGTATTGTTTCGTTATGCCGACGTATTACTGATGAAAAGCGAGGCTAAAATAAGAAACGGGGAAGACGGAACAACCGAGCTGAACGAAGTACGGCAACGTTCTGGTATGTATCCTCGTCCGGCTACCCTTCACAATATCCTGGAGGAACGTAAGTTGGAGCTCGTATGGGAAGGATGGAGAAGACAGGATATGATTCGTTTCGGCACCTATACGCAAGCTTACACAGACCGTCCGCAACTGGAGGGTGAGTCATCAGGCTACACCACGGTGTTTCCTATCCCAGCCAAGGTGCTGTCTTTGAATCCGCGCTTATCCCAGAATCCCGGATATGAGAAGTGGTGAATTGCCTGAAAAACCTGATAGGTTAAAAAAAACAAATACGGAGAATTTTCTGTTTAAATACCTACTATTAGTTACTAAATTAATGCTACATTTGCGGCGATTTGCAATATCGAGTTTACAAAATGGCCCAAATAATCATACATCGAGGTACCGTGAAAAGCGTGAAAGGAAAACACATTTGTGTGCAGATAACCCAAGCTTCCGCGTGTTCATCTTGTGTAGCTAAAAAAATGTGTAATTCGTCGGAAAGCAAAGAGAAGCTGGTCGATATTGTCAGCTCCGAAGCATTTTCTTACCGGGTAGGAGAGGAAGTACTCCTGACCGGAAGCGTGGAAATGGGACTGACAGCCGTGTTTTGGGCTTACGGTGCGCCATTGTTGCTATTGATGGCTGTCTTGCTTGCTACTTTGCAAGTCACGACCGATGAGCCATTGGCAGCCCTGATGGCATTGGCGAGCTTGGCTGTCTATTACGGTGTGCTCTACCTCAACAAAAACAGGTTGACAAGAAAATTTTCATTTACCATTAAACACATAAAATAAACATTGTTATGAACGTGATTTTGATTGCAGTAATCATTCTGGGAGTCGTAGGGCTGGTGGCATCCATCATGCTGTATGCGGCATCCAAGAAGTTTGCTGTCGTAGAGGATGAACGCATCGGACAGGTGGCCGAAGTCTTGCCGCAAGCCAATTGTGGCGGATGCGGTTATCCGGGATGTGCCGGTTTTGCCGCTGCTTGCGTGAAAGCGGCAGACGGCGGTTCGCTCGAAGGCAAGTTATGCCCCGTAGGCGGACAACCGGTTATGGAAAAAGTAGCCGGAATTTTGGGGCTTGCAGCTACGGCCAGTACCCCGAAAGTCGCCGTTGTGCGTTGCAACGGGACTTGTGCCAATCGTCCGCGTGTGGTGGATTACGACGGAGTGCGTAGTTGCCGCGTGCAACTGTTAGCGGGCACAGGAGAGACAGCGTGTGCATTCGGTTGCTTAGGAGGCGGCGATTGTGTGGCGGCGTGCCAGTTCGGTGCACTGTGCATCAATCCGGAAACAGGGTTGCCTGAGGTGGACGAAGAACGCTGTACGGCTTGTGGTGCCTGCGTCAAGACCTGTCCGCGAAGAGTCATCGAGCTCCGGCCGAAAGGACCGAAAAACCGCCGGATGGTCGTGATGTGCGTAAACCGCGACAAGGGCGCTGTGGCTAACAAAGTTTGCAAGGCTTCCTGTATCGGTTGCGGCAAGTGCGTGAAGACCTGTCCGTTCGAGGCCATCACTCTCAACAACAATTTGGCCTATATCGACCCGGAAAAGTGCAAGTTGTGCCGAAAGTGTGAGGAAGCTTGCCCGAAAGGAGCCATCCATGCCATCAACTTCCCGCCGCGTAAGCCGAAAGTGGAGAAACCGGCTGCAACAGCAGCCCCGAAACCAGCCGATCCGGCGGCACAACCGGTATCCGCTCCCGCAGCACAGCCTGTAACCACCGTTACATCGGAAGAAAAGAAAGAAGCATAATTCATAGGATTGTCAAATTAAAAAAGAATATCGTGAAAACGTTTAAGATAGGTGGAGTTCATCCATCTGAAAACAAACTTTCCGCCACTTCTCCCATCCGCCGGGCCGGATTGCCCAAACAAGCTGTCTTTTCGCTTTATCAGCATATCGGCGCACCGGCCAAACCGGTCGTAGCCAAAGGAGATGAAGTGAAAGTAGGTATGATGTTGGCCGAGGCGGACGGTTTCGTGTCGGTTCCCGTCCACTCCTCCGTGTCCGGAAAAGTGAGCAAGATAGATGCGATTGTCGATGCCAGCGGCTACCGTCGTCCGGCCATCTTTGTAGACGTGGAAGGGGATGAATGGGTCGAGACGATCGATCGGACCCCCGATTTGGTGACATTGGGCCAACGGCCGGAGTTGACGGCCGAAGACATCGTGAACAAGGTGAAAGCGGCCGGTATTGTCGGTATGGGCGGTGCCACATTCCCCTGCCATGTGAAACTGACTCCCCCCAAAGGGACAAAAGCCGAATGCGTTATCATCAACGCCGTGGAATGTGAACCGTACCTGACAGCCGACCATCGGTTGCTGTTGGAAAAGCCGGACGAAATCCTGGTGGGAGTGGATTTGATCATGAAGGCAGTGGGTGTGAACAAAGGTTATATCGGCATCGAGAACAACAAACCGGACGCTATCGCCCTTCTGACGGAGAAAGCGAAAGCTTATTCGCATATTGAGATCGTGCCTTTGCAAGTGAAATACCCTCAGGGAGGAGAAAAGCAGTTGATTGCCGCTGTTACCGGATGTGAAGTCCCGGCACCGCCAGCATTGCCCATTAACGTAGGAGCAGTGGTGCAAAATGTAGGTACGGTTTTTGCCATCTACGAGGCGGTGATGAAGAACAAGCCCCTGTTTGAACGTGTCATCACCGTGACTGGCAAGGAAGTGCAAAACCCCTCCAACCTGTTGGCCCGTATCGGTACGCCGATGAACCAACTCATCGAGGAATGCGGCGGCTTGCCGGAAAATACAGGAAAAGTAATCGGCGGTGGCCCGATGATGGGAAAGGCGCTGATGAACCTCGACGTGCCGGTATGCAAAGGTTCTTCCGGTCTTTTGCTCATGAGCGAAAAGGAATCCCGCCGTGCGGAACCGCAGCCCTGCATCCGTTGCGCCAAATGCGTCAGTGCCTGTCCGATGGGGCTCGAGCCCTATTTGTTGGCTACGGCTTCCGCGTTGCGCAACTGGGAGTTAGCGGAAGAGAACGACATCACGTCATGCATCGAATGCGGGTCGTGCCAGTTTACCTGTCCTTCCACACGCCCGATGTTGGATAATATCCGTATGGGTAAGACTACTGTAATGGCCCTCATCCGGGCTCGTAATGCAAAATAAAAGAGAAAGATTATGGCAAAGAATTTAATTGTATCGCTGTCGCCCCATGTGCATGGACGGGATAGTGTACAAAGAAATATGTATGGAGTGTGCATCGCACTCATACCGGCTCTGCTGACCTCGTTGTATTTCTTTGGGTTGGGAGCCGCAATCGTATTGGCCACGTCGGTGGCCGCCTGCGTGTTCTTCGAGTGGGCTATAACGAAATATGTATTGAAACGCGACCGCGTAACGATAACCGACGGCTCGGCCGTCCTGACCGGACTGCTGTTGGGTTTCAACCTGCCTTCCAACCTGCCGATATGGATCATCCTCATCGGAGCGTTGGTAGCCATCGGCATCGGTAAGATGACTTTCGGCGGATTAGGGTGTAATCCCTTCAATCCGGCATTGGTGGGGCGCGTGTTCCTTCTGGTTTCATTTCCGGTGCAGATGACCACATGGCCTGTGCCCGGACAAATGGCAGCTTACCTTGATGCCGAAACGGGTGCCACTCCGCTGGCCGTCATGAAGGAAGCCATCAAGAGCGGAGATGCCTCCGTACTTCAGAAACTGCCGGACGCCATCGACATGCTCGTAGGGCAGACCGGGGGATGCTTGGGCGAGGTGAGTGCCTTGGCCTTATTGATAGGGTTGGCCTACATGTTGGCCCGGCGCATCGTGACATGGCACATTCCGGTCTCCATTCTGGCTACCGTCTTCGTACTGGCCGGACTGCTCCATCTGTACAACCCCGTTTATGCGTCTCCTGTAACAGTGTTGCTGACGGGCGGTATGGTGCTGGGTGCCTGCTTCATGGCTACGGATTACGTGACCTCACCCATGACAGCGAAGGGGCAGATTATTTATGGAGTGGCCATAGGTCTTCTCACCGTAGTCATTCGTACTTTCGGCGCATATCCAGAAGGCATGTCCTTCGCGATCTTGATTATGAACGCCTTTACGCCGTTGATTAACACCTATTGTAAACCTAAAAGATTCGGGGAGGTCGTAAAAAAATGAAAAAGTTAGAGTCTTCATTACTCAATATGGTCTTGGTGCTGACCGCCATTTCCCTCATAGCCGGCGGGACTTTGGCTTATATTAATAAGGTGACACAAGGCCCCATTGCCGAAATCAACGCAAAGAATTTGCAGGATGGCATCAAAAAAGTGATTTTGGGAAGCCAACCCGGTGATTTGAAAGTGGAAGAACCGGTTGAAGCAAACGGTTATACTCTCTATAAAACCGACAAGGGAACGGCTGTGAAAGCTGTAACCAATGGGTTTGGCGGACCACTCGAAATATTGGTAGGCTTCAACGAGGACGGCAATATTCTGGGCTATACGATTCTGGCTACGGTGGAAACCCCCGGACTGGGTGTGAAAGCCGACACATGGTTCCAGGAAGGCGGTAAGGGCAACATTATCGGACGGAATCCGGGAGAGAAGGAACTGGCCGTATCCAAAGACGGCGGAGACATCGACGCCATCACGGCGTCTACCATTACCAGCCGGGCTTTCCTGAATGCCGTGAATGCCGCTTATCAGGCGTTTAAAGGAAATACCAGCGATGCAGCGAGCGGAGCCAGCGTACAGGCCGGACGGGTGGAAAACGCAACCGGAACCGGAAGTGATTCTATTCATTAAAGAAAGGAGGGACGTAATATGAATAATTTTAAAGTGTTGATGAACGGTATCATCAAAGAAAACCCGACGTTTGTACTTCTTCTGGGTATGTGTCCCACTTTGGGTACGACTTCTTCCGCATTGAACGGTATGTCGATGGGATTGGCCACAACATTCGTGCTCGTATGTTCCAACGTGGTAATTTCTTTAATTAAGAATTTGATTCCCGACATGGTGCGTATTCCGGCATTCATTGTCGTTATCGCATCTTTCGTAACCGCCTTGCAAATGTGCATGCAGGCATTCGTACCCGACATTTATGCCACATTGGGCTTGTTCATCCCTTTGATTGTGGTGAACTGTATCATTCTGGGACGTGCCGAAGCATTTGCCAGTAAAAACGGAGTGGTGCCTTCGTTTTTCGATGGAGTGGGAATGGGGTTAGGATTCACAATCGCCTTGACTGTCCTCGGAGCCGTACGCGAGATTTTGGGAACGGGTAAAATCTTCGGTCTGGAAGTTTGGCCGGAAGACTACGGCATGCTGATGTTCGTGTTGGCTCCCGGAGCTTTCATCGTATTAGGTTACTTGATTGCCATTGTGAACAAACTGAAGAAAGCGTAATTTGTAAACTTAGAACAATATGGAAGCAATATATCAGTATTTAATCGTTTTCATTACCGCCATATTTGTCAACAACGTCGTGTTGTCACAAATCCTCGGTATTTGTCCGTTCCTCGGCGTATCCAAAAAAATCAATACGGCCTTAGGCATGTCGGGCGCGGTGGCGTTCGTTTTGGTGCTCGCCACACTGGTGACTTACTTGTTGCAGTATTATGTTTTGAATCCGCTCAACCTCGGCTACTTGCAGACCATAGCTTTTATCCTGGTCATTGCGGCATTGGTGCAACTGGTGGAAATCATCCTGAAAAAGGTTTCCCCTTCGCTCTACCAAGCTTTAGGGGTATTCCTACCTTTGATTACTACCAATTGTGCCGTCCTCGGTGTGGCCATATTGGTTATCCAAAAGGAATTCAATCTGATGATGGGCGTATGGTATGCCCTAAGCACTGCGTTGGGCTTCGGACTGGCTTTAGTCATTTTCGCCGGCATCCGCGAGCAACTCAACCTCGTGTCCGTACCTAAGGGGATGCAGGGCATGAGCATCGCGTTAGTCACCGCCGGTCTATTGGCCATGGCATTTATGGGTTTCAGTGGAGTAGACAACGGATTGAAGGCATTTCTGAGCCTCTAATCTGCCACGTTTTTTCAAAACCGATACGACCTGCAAAGAAAATGCAGGTCGTATCGGTTTTTTATAGCCTAAAATTATACAACGTATAATTAAATTTAGTACATTTGCTACTGTTACAAAAACAAAAAATCGAAGCTTACTAATATGAAAGAGACAATTTTAGTGACAGGCGGTACCGGATTCATCGGTTCACACACGACGGTGGAACTCCAGCAGGCTGGTTATGACGTGGTCATCGTGGACAACCTCTCGAATTCACGTGAAGATGTATTGGATGGTATCGAAAAGATTACCGGCATTCGTCCGGCTTTTGAGAAAGTAGACTTGCGCGATTTCGACGCCACCGAGTCCGTATTCAAAAAATATCCGAAAATTAGCGGTATCATTCATTTTGCAGCGAGCAAGGCTGTAGGTGAAAGCGTACAGAAACCGTTGCTGTATTATCATAACAATATCGTTTCCCTGATTAATCTGTTGCAGTTGATGCCGAAGTATGATGTGAAGGGTATCATCTTCTCTTCATCATGTACCGTATACGGCCAGCCGGATGTGCTACCTGCGACAGAGGAGACCCCCATCAAAAAGGCGGAAAGCCCATACGGTAATACCAAACAGATTAACGAAGAAATCATCGCGGACACCATCAAGAGCGGTTCTCCGATAAAGGCTATCTTGCTGCGTTATTTCAACCCGATCGGTGCACATCCCACGGCATTTATCGGCGAAATGCCGAACGGTGTGCCTCAGAACCTGATTCCCTATCTGACGCAAACGGCCATGGGTATCCGTAAGGAATTGAGTGTGTTCGGAGACGATTACGACACGCCGGACGGCTCTTGCATCCGCGATTATATTTATGTGGTGGATTTGGCTAAGGCACATGTTTGCGCCATGACGCGCATCATGGAAGACCAGACTACCGAACCGGTGGAGGTTTACAACATCGGTACGGGTACGGGTACTTCCGTGCTTGAATTGATTAATGCTTTTGAGAAAGCTACCGGTGTGAAATTGAATTATAAGATCGTAGGACGCCGTGCCGGTGACATCGAAAAGGTGTGGGGCAATGTGGACAAAGCCAATAAAGTGTTGGGTTGGAAAGCCGAAACTCCGTTGGAGGACGTGTTGGCCTCCGCTTGGAAATGGCAATGCGTATTGCGCGAAAAAGGAATAATGTAAATAAAATAAAGGACACAGAAGACGCTTTATGCGTAATTGCGCATTAATCCAGTTGGTATTTCCAATATGTGAATAGTCGGGAATATCACGCTTTAAATAATTTAAGACAGGTTAGTGTGCACAATAGTTTTGTCGTGTTTTATTTTGTGTTTGTGTTGTTACTCTCTTCCGACGTGAGTCGGAAGAGAGTTTTTTTTGAATTAAACCGCGACATGATGAAACTTACATACAAAAATCATTCTGCAGCAAACGGTTTTTCATTTGCCGCAGAATGAAAAATCGTTTGCCGCAGAACGGCGTTTCGTTTGGCGCAAGGTGATTTTGGATGCGTAAGAGATTGAAAACCAATAAAAACAAGTTCGTATAAAATGTCTACAAACGAAAGATGCCGATTATCCTATATATGGATTGTGGGCTTTCTCGAATCCGATTTCAGTGTGTGGCCCGTGCCCGGGATAGACACGGGTATCTTCCGGCAGTGTAAACAGCTTGTTCCTGACGCTCTCGCACAAGGCTTCACTGTCCCCGCCGGGGAAATCCGTTCGTCCAACGCTGCAATAGAACAAAGTGTCACCGACAAATACGGCTTTTTCTGCGGCACAGTAAAAACAAATACCTCCGGGGGTATGTCCGGGAGTGCTCAGGACGGTCAACGTGTGATGTCCGAACGAAATGTCATCCCCCTCCGTCAAGTAACGTGCAGCCGCCGGAGTAAGCCCTTCTTTCATCACCTGCGCCAACGGTCCGAATATCTCCGCTCCCATACCTTTATATATAGGTTCGTCCGCCCGGTTGAACTCCGGACCGACATGAAAGGTCTCCCACATGAAGGCGGCCCCGAAACAGTGGTCGTAGTGCATGTGGGTACAAAGGTGGTGCCTGACCTGTAAACGATGGTCTTCAATATAATCCGTAATCCGCCTGCGGTCGTCGTCGGTAAGGGCGCCACAATCTATGACGACGGCTTCACGGGTGTCGTCGCTCACGAAGTAGCAGTTCTCTTCCAGCATGTTTACCGGAATTTTTTTTATGTCCAGCATCTTTCCTATACTTTTAAAGTGAAACGTACACCACTTTCTTGGTGGCAAAATATTCTTCCGTAAAGAACTCTTTCAACGGGGTAACCATTGTGCGGTTCTTCAACGGGTTCGTCTCTTTCTCCAATTCGCCCCCCTTCAGGCAGATAAGGCCGTTGGGGATGGCGTTGTGCTGCACGGGAGAAATGTTCTTGCGTATAATCTTGACCAAATCTGCCAACGGCATGACGGCACGGCTTACCACGAAATCGAATTTGGCCTTCTCTTCCTCTGCCCGGCAATGGCGGAAAGTCACATTCTCCACCCCGATCTCCCTAGCCACTTCCATGCAAACCTTGATTTTCTTACCGATGCTGTCCACCAGATGGAAATGGCAGTCGGGGAACATGATGGCGAGGGGGATTCCCGGAAATCCGCCTCCCGTCCCCAAATCCATAATCTCAGTGCCGGATTTGAAACGAGTGAATTCGGCAATTCCCAAGGAATGCAATACATGATGTTCATACAGATTGTCGATGTCTTTCCTGGAAATGACATTGATTTTAGCATTCCAATCATGATAGAGCACATCCAACTGACGGAATTGTTCTGTTTGTTTTTCCGAAAGTTCCGGAAAGTATTTTAAAATCAGCTCCATATATCTTTATTTTTTATTTCGTATGGGTTTCCAACCTACTGTACGGCAAAGTCAGCCTGATAGCCCCGACTTCGTACGCAGCTATCTCGTCGGCATTGTAAATGAAAGTAATACCTTCTTTTCCCAGTTCATAATTCAAGGGAATGTAAATGTCGGTAAGCCGCAGTATGCCTTTATCCTGCAATTCCTTCCGGTTGCGGCAACCGTACGTTTTCAGGAGTTCCTCTGTCAGCAGGGAAGGAAGCAAGGCCAAGGAAGCAGGAGGCAACACGTCCTCCAACTTCACCAACTCACCCGTTTCTGTATCGAAATTCAAACATTGCTCCTCCCGGTACTCGCGTGCTCCTCCCTCGTACTTTACTTTATGAATCAGATAACACAAATATCCGTTCAGTCCGTCTTTGTGTTCCGTGGCCATCCGGTATTTGTAATCGTACCACGAGGAGTTGATGCCGCTTTGCCGGTCGGCTTTGTACAAATCGGTCAAATCTCTCCGGTATTGCTCCGCGTACGTCAGACAGAACGAATCGGCAGCCAAGGCGAACGAACGGTGCATTCCTCCAAACAGATGAAAGGCAATGGTCCGGTTCATGTTCCGGGCGGCACGGGTTGTGTCGTTTATCTCGTCCGCCTCTATGATAACTTTACATGCAGGCGAGTGTTCGCTGCTGTCCAATGGTACGGTCTTCTCAACTTTCAATTGCTGAAAGGACAACGAACAACTTCCATCTTCACCTCGGCATGCACATAAAAAAGCCATGACAAAAGCAAGGCCGTATATATATTTACTCATCTTTCCGTATTTCATCCCAAAAGCCTGTTATGAATGCAAAGGTAGTGAAAGGCGGGCGCAGAGGCAAATGAAAACGCAATTTTCTGATGGAACCGTACCGGGCTACCTCTTGTCGGCTTCCGCCTTTTACGCAACATATCGCTTTTACCGATAAATCATAAGACAAATGCTTTTTGTAGCAAAAATACGATGGATTTCTGAAAAAATATTCGTACTTTTGGACACTATATAACAAGCGATAAACAATGATACCGGACTTCCAATCCTGCATGCTGCCTTTTCTTCGGAAATTAGAAGACGGCAGCGTCCATTCAATGACAGAAATACAAAACGCACTTATCAGAGAGTTTCATCTGACGGAAACCGATGTAAAGGAAATGTTACCCAGCAATAGGACCACGCGTTTCAGAAGTAACGTAGGATGGGCCAAAACCCACATGCAAAAAGCCGGTTTGCTGGAAACTCCTCAACGTGCACAATATAGAATTACGGAGGCGGGATTGCGCCTGTTGCAAACTCGTCCGGAGCATATTAATATGAAATTGCTTTTCAACTATCCAGCTTATAAGGAATGGATAGCTTTATCCAACAGAAACAGTGAACCGAAGCGGAACTCCAAACAGGAATCTGAGTGTGTCATACAGACACCGGACATCATCATGGAAGAGGAATATAAGAAGTTACGCAATATACTGGCGCAAGATTTGTTGGAGCGTATCTTAAAAAAAGACCCGGGCTTCTTCGAAGCCTTGGTTATCAAATTACTGGTAGCGATGGGATACGGCGGTTCCTTAAACGAGGCTGCGGGCATGGTGGTAGGAAAGAGTGGGGATGAAGGCATAGACGGTATCATCAAAGAAGATAAACTCGGTCTGGACAACATTTATATCCAGGCTAAACGTTGGAATAACGTAGTGGAACGTCCCGAAGTACAAAAATTTGTCGGTGCTTTGGCCGGCAAAGGAGCCACCAAAGGGATATTCATTACTACATCCTCGTTCAGTCGGGGAGCACGGGAATTTAAACCGCAGAACAATATCAAAATCGTGCTGATAGATGGGAATCAACTGTGTGAATACATGATAGATTATAATATCGGGGTGTTTACTGCCAACACCTTTGAGGTGAAACGAATAGATATCGACTTTTTCGAGTCGGAAGAATGAAAATAAAAGGAAATAAGTGAACGTCGGACAAAATTACCTGTAAGCATGGAGATAATGCGTTTGAACGGGGTGGATGCCAGACTGTATCCGCTTGTGGGACCGTTGGTCATGAACCCGGCCATTTTAAGACAGAACAATAATTATCCCTTTAAAACCTCCAACCGCTACTTGTGGTATATTGCCATATCGGACGGAGTAATCGTCGGATTCATCCCCTTGAAGAAAAATGAAAAGAGTTACCATATAGACAATTACTACATACAAGGAGACCGTACGGAAACGATTGATGCTTTGTTGCATCGTGTCATCGACGATTTAGGAACCGACTCTTTACTGACGGCCTTGGTGCATAAACGTCATACGGAGGCTTTCCGTCAAAATCATTTCCGAACGGATAAACAACTGACTCTTTATGATAAAATGGAGTATATTCCTGTCCCTGAAATATGATACGCCAGTTAAATGTATACGAAGCCACGCAACGGAGATTAAAAATCATTTTTGATTATTTCGACTATGTATATGTATCCTTTTCCGGAGGTAAGGACAGCGGCGTGCTTTTAAACTTATGTATCGACTACCTCCGAAAGTATGAACCGGGCCGGAAACTTGGAGTATTCCACATGGATTACGAGGCACAGTACCGGCAAACTACGGAATATGTAGAACAAACCTTGGCTTCCCATCCTGATATTCTGGAGGTATACCACTGTTGCGTTCCTTTTAAAGTTTCCACTTGCACTTCCATGTACCAATCCTATTGGCGTCCGTGGGAGGAGAGCAAGCGTGACATCTGGGTTCGGGAAAAGCCCAAAGATTGTTATACGGCCAAAGACTTCGACTTTTTCAACGAGGAACTATGGGACTATGATTTCCAACACCTTTTTGCCCCATGGTTACGTATGCAAAAGAAATGCAAGCGTGTCTGTTGCTTGGTGGGAATACGCACGCAAGAGAGTTTCAACCGATGGAGAAGCATACACAGTGACAGAAACTACAAACGTTTGGCCTATTATAAATGGACTCACAGGCTCGACCATCACATATACAACGCATATCCCATTTACGACTGGAAAACCACGGATATCTGGACTGCCAACGGAAAATTCCAATGGACATACAACCATTTGTACGACTTGTACTATCAGGCCGGAATTCCTATCGCTCACCAGCGTGTGGCCAGTCCGTTTATTTCCCAAGCCATCTCGGCGTTGAAAGTTTATCGTATCATCGATCCGGACACTTGGGGAAAAATGTTAGGCAGAGTCAACGGAGTAAACTTCGCAGGTATGTATGGCCGTACCATGGCGATGGGGTGGAGGATGATTAAATGTCCTCCCGGCTTTTCTTGGCAAGAATATATGTATTTCCTCTTAGACACGCTCCCGGAATCCACTCGGCAGAACTATCTCAACAAACTGGACGTAAGCATCCGTTTCTGGCGCAAGCGGGGAGGATGCTTGAGTGAAGAGACGATACAAAAGTTACGCGAAGCCGGTGTGGATTTTACACTCGGAGAGAAAACGGCCTACCATACGGACAAGCAGCCGGTAAGAATGGAATATCTGGACGACATCGACATCCCCGAATTTAAAGAGATACCGACCTATAAACGCATGTGTATCTGTATATTGAAAAACGACCATACGTGCAAATACATGGGATTTGCACAAACCAAACAGGAAAAAGAACAGCGAGAAAGAGTAATGAAGAAATATAAATCGTTAGAACATGGACAAATATAAAAGCCCTGTATACAATATTATTGCGGTGCCCATCGAAAAAGTGGTGGCGAACGAATATAACCCTAACATAGTGGCTCCTCCTGAAATGAAACTTCTGGAACTTTCAATATGGGAAGACGGCTACACCATGCCCTGCGTATGTTATTACCGGAAAGACGAAGACGTGTATGAAATCGTGGACGGATTCCATCGTTACCAGGTCATGAAAACCTCACCACGCATTTATGAACGGGAGAGGGGCTTGCTTCCCGTTTCCGTCATAGACAAAGACCTTTCGGAGCGCATGGCATCTACCATACGGCACAACCGGGCCCGCGGCATGCATTCGGTGGAATTGATGAGCCACATCGTGTCTGAACTGACCAAATCCGGAATGTCGGACAGTTGGATCATACGCAATATAGGGATGGACAAGGACGAACTTCTGCGACTGAAGCAAATATCGGGATTGGCAGAGCTTTTTGCCGACAAAGCTTTCAGTCCGTCGGATGACTGGCTGGAAGAATAATCCTATAGAGTAAGCTCCTTTTTATTTCTTGGAACACAATGTGATGGCGAGCGAGCTTGACGTCAGCAAGATGCCGACTGCGGTCACACCAGCCCATCCGCCGACGTGCCAGAAACTTCCGGCCAGAAAAGTCCCCATGGAACCGCCGACAAAATAAGTGGTCATGAAAATGGTATTGACACGATTGGAGGCCGAGGGACACAGTTCAAAGATACTGGCTTGATTGCTGAGTTGGATACATTGCATACCGATGTCGATAAGCAGGACTCCGGCAATGATACCGGCATAGCTGTTTCCGCCCCAATACAATGAAGCCCATGCCGACAAAATCAGACTGCAACCGATGAAATTAAAATTACGTATGCCCACACGTTTCACATATTTCCCTACGAAAGAAGCCGTGAGTGCCCCGGCGATTCCGCATAACCCCAATCCGCCGATTACATCGCTATCGGCATAGAACGGGGCGTTTCCCATCTTAAAAGCCAAGCATGACCACATCGCCAGAAACGCTCCGAAGGCCAATCCCGACCGTATGGAATAAATGCGAAGGGCCGGATAATCTCGGAGAAGGTGAAACAGGGATTTCATCAAAGTACTGTATCGCCCCTCGAACGTAGGACGTATGTCGGGAAGTACCTTCAGGACGACGAAGGCACAGATGCACATCAGTCCGGCAGCAATAAAGTACATCTCGCGCCATCCCAACAGTTCTCCAACCCAACCGCTGACCACTCTGGAGGCTAATATTCCGGTAAGCAGACCGGAAATGACCACTCCCACATTGCGACCCTTATGCTCAGGGCGGGAGTATTGGGAAGCGATGGGAACAAATATTTGGGGAATCATGGAACAAACACCCGTCACTAAAGAAGCTGCCCAAATCGTATAAATACTTTCAGCCAGCGCCATAGTCAGCAAGGCAAAGACGAGCAGGAGAAAATTGACCAGTATAATCTTTTTCCTGCGGTACAGATCGCCGAGCGGTACGATGAAGAGCAGACCGAGCGCATATCCTATTTGCGTAATCATGGCTATCAGATTGGCCTGAAAGTCCGAGACGCCCAAATCGGCCCGCATAAGGTTCAGCAGCGGCTGGTTGTAATACAGGTTCGCTACGGAAATACCGGCCACGATGGCCAATGTCCATAATATATGTGCCGGAAGACCGGCATTTTCCTTTAATTCAGCATTCATCGGCTTTTTCTTTTTTAATAGTTCTACCCCGCAATCCGGCCGGGCATTCATCCTTGTCAGGAATACTTTCTCGGGTAACGGAACAGAATGCTCAGCAGCGCGCAGGCTCCCATGATAAACGGATAATATAAATAAGGTATGATGTCTATCGGGTTGATGGATGCCAATCCGGCAGCCATCAGGAGCTGTGCCCCGTATGGAATCAGCCCTTGCGTAAAACAAGAAAACGTATCCAGAATACTCGCGCTTTTACGTTTATCCACTCCGTACCTTCCGGCTATGTCATGAGCCAGCGGCCCCGCCGTAATGATGGCTACGGTGTTGTTAGCCGTACACAAGTTGATAACGCTCACTAATGCCGCTATGCTTAATTCCGCCCCGCGTTTGGAACGTATATGCCGGGTCAGTGCGTGCAGGATATAATCTATACCTCCGTTGTAGCGAATGATTTCCATCAGTCCGCCCGCCATCATCGTGATGATAATCAGTTCCCCCATTCCGGTGATACCTTCTCCCATGGCAGCAAACCAACCGAACAAATCGTATGTACCCGTAAAAACACCGACCACACCGCTCAATACCAACCCGAGCACCAAGACTACCATGACGTTCACTCCCACGACGGCCGTAACCAGCACCACCAAATAAGGAACCACTTTAATCCAGTCCACTTCGGGTAGTTGTTGCGGTGCGTGGATATGTACTCCCATAAAGATATACAATGCGAACGCAATGGCTGCCGCAGGCATAACGATCTGTGAATTGACTTTGAACTTGTCGCTCAACTTACACCCTTGCGTACGGGTTGCCGTGATGGTCGTATCGGATATAAATGACAAGTTGTCGCCGAAAAAAGCCCCTCCGGCCACGATAGCCACCAATAACGGAAGGCCGGCTCCTGTCTCACGGGCGATGCCTGCCGCCAAAGGCGTTAACGCCACAATCGTACCGACCGAAGTCCCTATGGAAAGCGAGATGAAGCATGCCGCCAGAAAAATACCTCCCAACAGCAGGTTGTCCGGCAAAAGTCGCAGGGAAAGATTTACCGTCGCATCGATAGCCCCCATAGCTTTGGCCGACGCGGCAAAAGCTCCTGCAAGGATAAAAATCCATATCATCAGCATAAGGTTCGGCGAACCGGCACCTTGGGAATACACCTTTACCCTCTCTTCCAACGGAACGCCACGCATGGTCGCAACCGCATAAACGGACGACACCATGAAAGCCACCGTAATAGGCACTTTATAAAAATCCCGAACGATAATGCTGGTCACGAGATAAAGGACCACGAAAACGAGCAGCGGACTGATGGCTGCCACACTTTTTCCATTTATAGACATTTCGCAACGTTTACATGTGGACGGCTTGTTATTTCTCGTCGGCCGTATAATAAATATAATTCTCAGCCGTCAACAATTCAAGCGGCATGTAATTGCATTGCTGTACGGCTTTCTTCAATACGATATGGTTGAACAGGGCCTTCACGCTGTTATAGCCCTGTTTCCACGGATGCTGGGCGATAAGAAAATCAATCGTGCCCTGTTTTAAACATTCCACATTCCGTTCCACCATGTCGTAGCCGAACAAATGGAAATCTTTCAAGCCGTTACGTTGAAAGTATTCACCCAAAATGTAAGCACGGGAACAAAACGTGATGCAATGCCGGACGTCCGGATGTTCATCCAAAAACGCACGTATCCGACTTTCGTAACCGTCCTCTCCGTCAAGTTGCAGGGAAAGCTCCACCACCTCGCAATCCGGATAATATGTCGTCATGTATTCCCTGAAACCCACCTCACGGTACTCTTGCTGACGGGAGGCCACACGTCCTTTCGACATGAGCTTCATCAACAAAATACGTCGGGCGTGTTCTCCGGCCTGCATCATGAAGATGCGCCCGGCAAAATAACCGCTCTTCAAGGAGTCTTGTCCGAAGAAAGCCAACGGCTCTATCTCGGGAACATTGGAATCCAGAAAAACAAAGGGAATACCCTGCCCCTGCAACCGGCGGCAAAATGTCTGGGTCACATCGAAATTCTGTGGGACAATGACCACCCCGTCCGGCTTTTTATCCCAAATGCGCTCGGCGGCAGCGGCAAAAGAACTACCTTCAAACTGGTCATAATACTCCGTAATCAACGAAAGGTGGAAATCGCCCCGATTAAGAATACACTGCTGCAAACCTTTTTCCACGCTGGTCCAATAAGCATTTCTATCGTGATCGGGAAGCAGACAGCAAAACGTATATTTACGGTTATATGCCAAAGCACTGGCATACATGTTAGGCTGATAATTGATTTCTTTCAATACAGTCTCCACTTTGGCTCTCGCCTTGCCCGATACATTGGGACGGTTATGCAACACACGGTCTACCGTACCCACCGAAACACCGGAACGCTCGGCTATATCTTTAATTCTGATTTTATCAGACGAATGGACTTCCCACATAATACTCTTTCTTATTCGAGATAGAAAACGTCACGAAGATACATTATTTTAATGGTCTGCACGGTATGAAAAAAATAAAAACTCGTTTTTTTGAATTATTTTTCCGTAAAAAAGAACGTTTCACCGAAAAAATATCTATTTTTGCATGTCAAAGAGAAAAATTGTGTGGGTTAACAGCAAAAAACAAGACTGATAATAACCAAAACTATAGGTATGGGAAAAATAATAACGATGGGAGAAATCATGCTCCGTTTGTCCACACCCGGACAATCTCGTTTTGTACAGACAGACACTTTTGATATTAATTACGGGGGCGGGGAAGCCAATGTAGCCGTAAGTTGTGCCCATTATGGACATGAGGCCTACTTTGTTTCCAAACTGCCCAAGCACGAAATAGGGCAGGCTGCCGTAAATGCCTTGCGCCGTTATGGTGTACACACTGATTTCATCGCCCGTGGCGGTCAGCGTGTGGGAATATATTATCTGGAAACGGGAGCTTCCATGCGTCCGTCCAAAGTCATTTACGACCGTGCAGGCTCATCTATTGCAGAAGCCAGTCCGGCCGATTTCGATTTCGACGCCATCATGGAAGGTGCCGATTGGTTTCATTGGAGCGGTATCACACCGGCCATTTCAGACGCCAGTGCCGAATGCTTGCGCCAGGCATGTATTGCAGCCAAAAAGCACGGCGTAACCATTTCCTGCGACCTCAATTTCCGCAAGAAACTTTGGACTTCCGAAAAAGCCCAAAGCATCATGAAGCCCCTGATGCAATACGTAGACGTATGCATCGGCAATGAAGAAGACGCAGAACTTTGTCTGGGTTTCAAGCCGGATGCGGACGTAGAAGGAGGCAACACGGAAGCCGAGGGCTACAAAGGCATCTTCAAAGGCATGATGGATACGTTTGGTTTCAAGTACGTCATTTCCACTTTACGTGAATCCATTTCGGCCACTCACAACGGATGGAAAGCCATGATATACGACGGCAAGGAGTTCTACGTATCCAAACATTACGACATAGACCCCATCATCGACCGTGTGGGAGGTGGCGATTCTTTCTCCGGTGGTATCATTCATGGTCTGCTGACGATGAAGACCCAAGGCGAAGCGTTGGAGTTTGCCGTAGCGGCTTCGGCTTTGAAGCACACGATTCCGGGCGACTTCAACATGGTGTCCGCTGAAGAGGTGGCTGCTTTGGCCGGAGGTTCCGCCAACGGCCGCGTACAAAGATAAATCCGTCCAACAATAACAAAAAGATATGGCAAAATTCGATAAACTTGCAGTCATGCAAAAAATAGGGGAAACCGGAATGGTCCCCGTATTCTATCACTCCAATGCCGAAACGGCCAAAAAAGTCATCAAGGCTTGCTACGACGGTGGCGTGCGTGCATTTGAATTTACCAACCGTGGCGATTTTGCCCAGGAAGTGTTTGCCGAATGCGTAAAATTCGCTGCCAAGGAATGTCCGGAACTGGCTTTGGGAATAGGTTCCGTCGTAGATGCCCCGACGGCTGCCCTCTATATTCAGTTGGGAGCTTGCTTCGTAGTCGGACCGCTGTTCAATCCCGACATCGTGCCGGTATGCAACCGCCGTTTGGTGCCCTACTGTCCGGGATGCGGCACCGTATCGGAAATCGGCAAGGCGCAGGAATTAGGCTGCGACCTTTGCAAGCTCTTCCCCGGCGACGTGTACGGCCCGGCTTTCGTAAAAGGAATGATGGCCCCCTGCCCGTGGACCAAACTCATGGTGACGGGCGGCGTGGCACCTACGAAAGAAAACCTGACCGCATGGGTCAAGGCCGGAGTCTATTGTGTGGGAATGGGCTCCAAGCTGTTCCCGAAAGAAGAAGTAGCAGCCGGAAATTGGCAATACATTACCGACAAATGTAAAGAGGCTTTAGGCTATATCGCCGAAGCCCGTGTATGATGATAAAGAACATTAGATTTTTATGGTTAATTAATACAAGATTGATTTGGGGGTATGTGATTTGCGAAAACCGCATACCTCGGTTTTAATGTTTTTAGATGTGGGTGCCATGTCTTGTGAAAAACGTGGCACTGTTTAGTTTTCATAACTAAAGAATTAGGTTATATGGATGCGGCTTTGTGAAAAGCTGCATCTTTTTTTTGCATACACGGGAAATGCACTGTACCATTAGCGGAAAGGTCTTTGCAACCAAGTTGCACGGAAATCCGGATAACTTTGCCATAGAAATCATAAAAAAGCCATATAATGAAAACAAAAGCACATACTTGCGGGTGCGGTCACGGCACCTGCCACACGGGAAACAATCGGAAAACCAGCCTCCGTCTATGGTTTTCTTTCGCGGTTTTAATCAGCGGTATCGCATGTCAAAGCTTGAACACAGCCTTTTTCCGCCCTTCATGGGTACGGTTGTGCTGGTTCTTCGTGGGATGGTTATCCGTAGCGATCCCCATCATGAAAGAGGCGTGGGAAACCATTCGCCACAAGGACTTCTTCAATGAATTTACGCTGATGCTGTTGGCCTCGCTCGGCGCGTTCTATATCGGAGAATATCCGGAAGCCGTAGCGGTCATGCTCTTTTATGCCGTGGGAGAGATGTTTCAGGATCGTGCAGTGGACAAAGCCCGGAGCCATATCAAGTCGTTGTTGGACGTGCGGCCGCAGACTGCCACCGTGCGGCGCGACGGGCAATGGCAGACGGTGGCACCGGAAACAGTGGGTGTCGGTGAGGAGATTGAAGTCAAGACCGGTGAACGCGTGCCCCTGGACGGCGTGCTGTTGGAGCCTGAAACAGCTTTCAATACCGCCGCATTGACCGGTGAAAGCGTGCCGTGCATGATCGGACAGGACGAAGAAGTACTGGCCGGTATGATACCGACCGAACGGGTCGTCAGATTGCGTACCGTACGCGGATATACCGACAGTGCCCTGTCGCGCATCCTCGATATGGTACAGAATGCGGCTTCACGCAAAGCACCCACCGAACAGTTTATCCGCCGGTTTGCCCGTATCTACACTCCGGCAGTCACGATGCTTGCCCTGCTGTTGGTCGTGTTGCCTTGGCTGTATGCCTCATGGCATCCCGGTTTCATCTACGATTTTCAGGCATGGCTCTACCGGGCGTTGGTCTTTCTCGTCATTTCCTGTCCCTGTGCATTGGTGGTCAGCATACCGCTGGGCTATTTCGGCGGAATCGGGGCAGCCTCACGCCGGGGCATCCTGTTCAAAGGCAGTAACTATCTGGATGCCATTACCCATATAGATGCCGTAGTATTCGATAAGACCGGCACACTGACCCGCGGCGTCTTCCGGGTGCAGGAAGTACATTCCTTCGGCGGACTCACAGCCGACGAACTGGTGGCCTGGACCGCAGCGGCAGAATCCGGAAGCAATCATCCCATAGCCCGTGCCATAGGTGAATATGCCGAACAACAGGCCATTATGCTTCCTGCGGTAAGAAGTACGGAAGAACGAGCCGGATTAGGTCTGCGCGCCATGACCGACCGAGGCGAACTTTTAGTCGGGAAAGCGGCCTTATTGGCTCAAAACCAAGTGGCTTTTCCCGAAGACATTCTTCAAATTCCCGATACGATTGTGGTTGTGGCTCTCGACGGACGCTATGCCGGCTACCTGCTGTTGGCTGACGAACCGAAACCCGATGCTTCCCGTGCCGTGACGGCTCTCCACGCTCTGGGTATCCGCAACCTCTGCATTTTATCCGGAGACAAGTCGGCATTGGTGGGCAAACTGGCCGGACAATTAGGGATTTCCCGTTATTTCGGCGACCTGATGCCGGAGGATAAAGTGCGGCATATCGAAGAATTTCAAACGAAAGAACACACGCGTGTGGCTTTCGTCGGCGACGGACTGAACGATGCCCCCGTATTGGCTGCCAGCAGGGTAGGCATTGCGATGGGCGGATTGGGAAGTGATGTGGCCATTGAGGCGGCCGACATCATCTTGCAAACCGACCAACCGTCGAAGATAGCCGAAGCCATTCGCATAGGTCGCCGCACACGGGCCGTCGTGTGGCAGAACATTATCGGTGCCCTCGGAGTGAAACTGCTCGTACTGGCATTGGGGGCTTCAGGTGCGGCCACCTTGTGGGAAGCCGTCTTTGCCGACGTGGGAGTGGCTTTGTTGGCTATTCTGAATGCAGTCCGGCTATTGAGTAATAAAAAAGATTAAACCATTGTTATACTATGGGATAAAGCACGTACCTTTATCCCATAGTTATATTGGAGGCATATACATTATGGAAGAAGACATCTATCTGCATAAACTGAATTTACGGAACGTGAAACCCACAGCCATCCGTCTGTTGATTCTCCGTACGATGATGGAGATGAACCGTGCCGTGTCGCAACCCGATTTGGAAGAAAAACTGCAAACCGTGGATAAGTCCACCATATTCCGCACCATCTCGCTGTTTTTGGACCGCCACCTGATTCATGCCATCGACGACGGCTCGGGCGCACTGAAATATGCGGTATGCAGCGACGATTGCACTTGTTCGGTGAGCGACCAGCACGTACATTTCTATTGCGAAGGATGCCATCGCGCTTTCTGCTTCCGGAGCCAGGCGGTTCCGGTGGTGCAAGCACCGGAAGGATTTGTCCTGCACGGAGTGAATTATGTACTCAAGGGACTGTGCCCGGCATGTGCGGCCCGACCGGATAAGGACTGACAAAATGGCAGTTTTTCACCCCATTCGACCTGTATTTTTGCGGGTAAATAGGAGGGAAACCTACTTGTTTCTTTTACGTATTTAAATATTCTCATGTGTTCTCGCAGGTGTTTTAAGTATTCGTAACATTCAATCGGCTGCAAACGATTTTTTATTCGACTGAAAGCGAAAAATCATTTGCCGCACAATTTTCCGCATGCATGCGTTTGCCGTCGGGAAAATGTCATGAAAGCGGTTTGCCAACCGGCTTCGGATGGCCTTTTTTTGTTTTTCCGGCCGTTTTTCCGTCCCAAAATCCGAAATCAAAATGTTGCTTCATTTTCCGGCTTGCCCGCAGGTTTTTCTTGATCAGGTCAGACACAGAATGTTTTTGTTTTCACAAAGACGGAAATACAAACAAAATCCCGTCATTTTAATAAAAAACGGAAGCACGAGAATCGTTTGAAATCCAAAGGACTCCAAACGGGATGCAAATACGCGATTCTTGCCCGTAAAGGACTGACATTTTGTCAGTAGCCTTATCCGCGCTTTTGGGAAGCAATACCAGCCATGACACGGCAGCGCACGCTGCGCAATGAGGGCGGAAGAAGGTCCGGTTCCATGATTTCGAGATTCAACTTCAATTCTTCCAACAACTCAGGATGGGTGCGGCATAGTTTATAGGCCAGTTTCATACAAAGCGCACGGACGCTATGGGGATATCGGGAAGAAGACATCCCGGCAAGGCAATAGTCCAGGAAATCCGTGCGGAACGGGTGGGGGAGCGTTGAACGGCTGATGAGCGTGAGCAACAGGCGGCGGAGCGTTTCGCTCCGGGTATTCATGACGCGTTCCATCCACGTGTCTACGTAGTGTGACGGGAGGCTTGGCAAAACATCGGCATCCGCATACGTGAAAACCCAGGCGGCATTTTCCGCCATGCGGCTGTCGCCGTCCGTCATGATATGGTGCAACGTGTCGCGGAACATTCCATCGTGCGCCAAGCGTTTCCCCCAGGCACGGACTTCACGCATAGGAAGGCGACCGGACAGCATGTCCTGCCATTCGGAAGCGGATGAAGCCGGGCTTACCATAAATGATGCTCCGCAAAATAACGCCATAGCGGTGCGAGCATCAACGCCTGCTTGATTTCGTTGTGCAGCAAGAGGCTACGTACCTCGTCCACAGTCAGGAAATGCACGCTGATGTCCTCGGTGGCTTCCTGATGAGGAGCCGACACGCGTTTCACGCCGCGTGCCACAAAACAATGGCATTGGTTGTTCACGGAAGACGTATTGGGCGAAATGGTCATCAAGTGCATCCATTCCCCGCCGCCGAATCCCGTCTCTTCGTGCAGTTCCCTTTGGGCGGACTCCAACGGCGTTTCCCCTTCTTCGCACACCCCGGCGCATATCTCATAACCGGTCCACCGCAAACCGTGGCGGTATTGCCTCTCCATGATAAATTTTCCATCTTCGGTCAGGGCTATCACATTGACCCAATCCGGATACTCCAACACGTAATATTCATTGTTTTCCACGCCGTTTGGAAGTCTCACCCAGTCACGCCGCGCCGTCAGCCAAGGGCGGCGGATGAGATATTCGCTTTCCAAAACAGTCCATTGCTTGTCTTTGTCGTCCGTCATATCAAGTTATTTACTACGCAAAGGTAAGTCTTTTCCTGAAAGAAAAGCTTCCGGAAGGCGAAAATCTTCCGGAAGCATGATTCCGGCTTACAGGGTAACGCCGGATTTGAAAATAGCGATTTCGTGGTAGCCGTTCTCTTCATTCAACGTCTGCCGCCCGCTGGCCACATCGAGGACGAAAGACGTGAAGCGTTCTAATACGGTCGGCATAGGTTCCCCTTCCAGTAACGTACCGGCATTGAAATCTATCCAATTGGATTTTTTCCCGGCCAATCCGGTGTGGGACGAAATCTTCACCGTGGGCACAAACGTGCCGAAAGGCGTGCCGCGTCCGGTCGTGAACAGCACGATATGGCATCCGGAGGCCGCCAAAGCGGTACTGGCCACAAGGTCGTTGCCGGGAGCACTCAGCAAATTCAGTCCCGGAGAAGACAAGGTCTCTCCATATTCCAACACATCGCACACGGCAGTCGTTCCGGATTTCTGCGTGCATCCCAATGACTTTTCTTCCAAGGTGGAAATCCCCCCGGCCTTGTTTCCCGGCGAGGGGTTCTCGAAGACCGGTTGCCCATGGCTGATGAAATAGTTTTTGAAATCATTGATGAGCGAAACGGTCTTTCGGAAAACCGTCTCATCCTTGCAACGGGCCATCAAAAGCGTTTCGGCACCGAACATTTCAGGGACCTCGGTAAGCACCGTGGTGCCCCCTTGGGCCACAAGATAGTCTGAGAAACATCCTAAAAGCGGATTAGCCGTAATGCCGGAAAAACCGTCGGAACCTCCGCATTTGAGTCCCACTCTCAGTTTCCTCATCGGTACTTCTGTCCGGCGGTCCTCCACCATCCGGGCATATAAATCCCGGAGAATCTTCATCCCGCTCTCCATCTCATCCTCCTCGTGCTGGCAGACCATAAAGCGTATGCGTTCCGTGTCATAATCTCCAAGTAAGGCACGGAATGCGTCGGGCTGGTTGTTTTCGCATCCCAGACCGATTATCAACACGCCGCCGGCATTGGGATGGAGCGCCATGTCGCGCAGGATCCGGCGCGTATGCTCATGGTCGTCTCCTAATTGCGAACACCCGTAATTATGCGTGTAAGCCCTGATGCCGTCTATTCCTTCGGCACGGGTTTCCTTTTCGAGCATCCGCGCCAAACGTTCGGCCACGCCGTTGACGCATCCCACGGTGGGGATAATCCATAATTCGTTGCGGATGCCCACTTCGCCGTTCCGGCGTGCATAACCCGAGAAGGTCCGCAGGCGGTCGGGCGGAGGACATGGGACGGGTACGGGCTGGTACCGGTAATCCGATATCCCCTTCAGGTTGGTACGCAACATCCGCTCGTTCACCCACCGGCCCGGCTCTATCGTTTCCGTGGCATGCCCGATGGGGCTGCCATACTTGATAACGTCCTGTCCGGCGACAATATGGGCGAGCGAGACTTTATGACCGGCCGGAACCTGCTCCCTCACTTTGACGGCCGTACTCCCGCAGGTGATGCTTTCTCCTTCTTCCAACGGTTGCAGAGCCACGGCCACATTGTCCGTCGGATGAATGACAATATATTTCAGCATAAAGAAATCCTATGAGTCCAACATGTGTTTCAGCGCACCCCGCATGCCCTGCAAGCGGATGTCTTTCAGGTAGCATGCCAAGCGTCCGGCCAATCCGGGTATCCGGTTCAAATCTTCACCCCACCAGTCCGTACGCTCCAACACGCCTGCGGCCACCTTTTGCTCGTCGCCCTCCTGCCACAAGCGGGCCACGTGTTCCATGATGTCGGGAGAGTCGGACGGGACAATCGGGGTACCATCCTCACGGTAGCCGCCTTTGTAATAGGTAATCAGGGCTGCCAGGCCGAACACAATCCCGGACGGGAGCGTGCCTTTGCGTCGGAGATATTCTTTCAGTCCCGGCAAATCCCGTGTGGCGAACTTGGGGAAGGCGTTCAGCATGATGGACGTGACCTGATGGTCTACAAAAGGGTTGGTGAACCGTTCCATCACGCTGTCGGCAAACGTCCGGAGTTCTTCCCGTGGCAAGTCTATCGTTTCGATGAGTTCGTCGAACATCACTTTGTGGATATACCGCCCCACGTCCGGATCCTGACAGGCCTCACGCACGATGTCTACGCCGGAAAGATAGGCCACGGGGGAGAGTAGCGTATGCGGCCCGTTTAGCAAGGTCACCTTTCTCCGGTGGTAAGGCTCTTCGTCGGGCACAAAGCGTACATTCAGACCGCATTCCGCAGCCGGAAACTCCTGTGCCACGCTTTCCGGGGCCTCGATGACCCAAAGGTGGAATGCTTCGCCCTGCACGACGAGCTGGTCTTTGTATTGCAGTTTCTCCTGAATCTCTTCGATGTGCTTGCGGGGAAAGCCCGGCACGATACGGTCCACCAACGTGGCATACACGCCGCATGCCCCTTCGAACCATGCCGCGAAATCCTCACCGAGCTGCCAGAGGTCGATATATTGCCGGATGATTCTCTTCAGGTGATGCCCGTTCTGGAAAATCAATTCGCAGGGAAAAATAATCAGTCCCTTGCTTTTGTCGCCATGGAAATGACGGAAACGATGGTAGAGCAGTTGCGTCAGTTTCCCGGGGTAGGAGGCTGCCGGACGGTCGTCGAGCCTGCAAGCCGGATCGAATGCGATGCCAGCCTCGGTCGTATTGGAAACCACAAAACGAATTTCCGGCTGTTCGGCCAGTTTCATATACTCGTCAAAATGGCTGTAAGGGTTAAGCGCACGACTGATGACATCTATCAGGCGGTATGTGTTTACCACCTGTCCGTTTTCAAGCCCTTGCAGATTGACATGGTAAAGGCCGTCCTGCCGGTTGAGCACATCCACCATGCCTTTTTCGATAGGCTGTACCACGACCACACTGCCGTTGAAGTCGCTACGCTCATTCATATTCGATATAATCCAATCCACGAAGGCGCGCAGGAAATTGCCTTCGCCAAACTGTATGATTCTCTCCGGTCTCACTGTCTTAGGAGCCGTCTTACTATTCAATTCACGCATGGATACATTGATTTAATTGACCTGTATTTGTTTTAAAACTTCACCAAGATACGGAAAACCTTAGCCGGATCATCCGCCCACCGTTGCAACATTTCCCCGGCTTGCTCAAGGGAGGCTTCATAGGTAACGAGCCTGTTTGTCGGGCAATGTCCCTGTTGCAAATAACGGACCACGGCACGAAAATCTTCCGGTAATGCGTTTCTCGAACCACGTATATCCAACTCCTTCTGTACGAACAACTTCGTCTGGAAAGAGACATCGCTTTTGGCATATCCGATATACACCACACGTCCGGTAAAAGCTACTTCCTGAACGGCCATGACGTATGTGGGTGCACTGCCCACCGCTTCAATCACCACGTCCGGGCCTAAGCCTCCGGTGTATTCCATCAGCCGGGCATGTACATCCTCTGTTTTGGAATTGAGAAGGCAGGTTGCCCCCAACGAACGTGCCACCTCAAGTTTTTCATCATCCAAATCCACGGCAATCACCTTTGCCCCTCTTAGGGCGGCACGGACAATAGCCCCGAGGCCGATCATGCCGCAGCCGATGACCATGACCGTGTCTATGTCCGTCACTTGGGCGCGCGACACGGCATGGAAGCCCACGCTCATGGGTTCCACCAAAGCACAGTCGCGGACGGAAAGTCCGTCGGCCGTCACCACCTTCTGCCAGGGCACGGCCGCGAGTTCCGTCATGGTGCCGTCCCGCTGTACGCCAAAAGTCTCGTTATGTTCACAAGCATTGACACGTCCGTTCCGGCAGGCGGCGCACTTGCCGCAATTCGTGTAAGGATTGACGGTGACATGCTGTCCCGGACGCAGAAAGTCGGGGACATCCGTACCCACAGCCTCTATCGTAGCACCCACTTCGTGGCCGGGGATGACAGGCATCCGTACCATCGGATTCCGTCCCAAGTAGGTATTGAGATCGGAACCGCAGAAACCCACGTAACGGATACGTAACAACACTTCGCCCGCCCGGCAGGCAGGCGCATCTATTTCTTTTAAAACCGTATGAAGCGGCGATATAATCTGAAATGCTTTCATTCTGACATGTTTTTAATATAAGGTAATACGGGCAAGGCACCGAAGCCGTAGAATGCTTTTGCATTGCCTCCCAAGAACAGGGATTTTTCCTCATCGCTCAGCTCATTGCTCTTTACAACGAAGTCGTAGGACATGCGATAGGTTATCGCCGTGATGGTGCGCGGATAGTCCGAGCCCCACATCAATTTTTCCATCCCGACGAGTCCGGCAGCTTCCCGGATGGCACGCACGGCTCCTTTGAAAGGATAAAACTCATCGTTGAAAAGCCAGGTGATACCACCGGACTCTATAAATACGTTGGGATAGCGTGCCAATTTGATTTGTTCTGTCCAACCGGGAAAAGTCACCATCCCGAAATGTCCGATGGCAATCTTCAGATCCGGACATTCCGTAATCACGTCTCTCAGTTCCTCCACTTGGGTGTCGCCTTCCAGCATATCTATCGACAGGATGAGCCGGTGTTCCTCCATGAGATGGAACATGGCCATCATTTCGTTACCGTTCAACGGAACCCTGCCTGTAGACAAAGCCAAGCGGTTGGCCGGAATCTTGATGGCTTTGAATCCTTTCCCTATCAGCTCTTTGGCCTGTGACAGGAATCCCGGTTTGCGGAACTCACAGAGGCCGCACACCAAAAAGCGGTCGGGGTAACGGGTCTGTACATCCATCAGATAATAGTTCTGTATGCCGTCGATATATTCTTGTGTGACCACGGCGGCACTGACTTGCGCATAGTCCATGTTGGAGAGGAACACTTCTGCCGTGTTTCTCCCGTCCGTCATAAAAGGAGGAAGCATTTGCCGGACTTCACCCATGAAAAGCGATTTGCCTCCCGAGAGGGTACGGATGGGCAGTCCGTCGACTTCGGTATCTTGCCTGAGCCATAAATGGGAATGAGCATCAATGATTGTATATTCCATCTCTTCCCGATTTTATGTGTTTTTCCACGTTACACGTTGCTGGTCTCCGATGATCTCTTTTACCTTGGCCACCAAATCCCAGTCTATCGGCTCCTCGATATATTGTATATTCTTGAGCACGTTGTCCGGATTGGCAGAACTGAAAAGGGTCGTGCCGATACGGGGATTGCTAACCGAATACTGAATCGCTAACTTTTCGATAGGATAACCCTGAGACAGGCAATAGTCCGAGGCTTTGCGGCAAGCTTCGACCAATGCAGCCGGAGCAGGATGCCATTCCGGCACACCGCGTTGCGACAACAATCCCATGGCAAAAGGCGATGCATTGATGACCCCGACTCCCTTTTCCTCAAAATAATCCAGAAAGTCAACCAATTTGTCATCGTTCAGCGTGTAATGGCAGAAATTGAGCACGCTTTCCACTGTCCCCTCCGGCACGTGGTCGATGACCCATTTCAGGTTTTCGAGTTGCAGGTCGGTGATTCCGACATGGCCTACAAGTCCCTTTTCCCGAAGTTCCACCAATGCCGGCAGGGTTTCATCGACCACTTGGGAAAGGTCTGCAAACTCTATGTCATGCACGTTGATAAGGTCGATGTAGTCCACATGCAACCGTTCCATACTTTCAAAAACGCTTTCCCGAGTCCTCCCTGCAGAATAATCCCACGTGTTCACTCCGCCGGCACCGTAACGTCCGACTTTGGTAGACAAGAGGAACGACTCCCGCTGCAATTCCGTCAGGGCCTTTCCCAATACAGTCTCGGCTTTCGTATGACCATAGTAAGGCGACACGTCGATGAAGTTCATACCATTTTCTACAGCCGTGAATACGGCACGGATAGCTTCCGCCTCGCGGACGGAGTGGAACACGCCTCCCAATGAAGAGGCCCCGAAACTCAACACGGGCACTTTCATCCCCGTTTTTCCTAAATATGAATATTTCATAGTATAATCGTTTTTATCGATTTCCGTTTTTTCATTACGCTATTTGTCCTGTAAATCGTTTATGCAAAAGTAGAGGATAACATTTTATTTTTATTGGACTTTATAGCCTTTAATAAGAACAATATCGGCTAATCTTCATCAAACAAAATGCTTTTATGCTAAATTAACCCATAAAAGACTTCCGATTATGGATATTATTGCCAATTTTGAATCAATTTTATAAGCCATGGAATTTAACATAGACACTTTTCACCCTTTTGTCCTCAACATAGGACTGGCTCAGCACAACGCTGACTGGAACTGGAAAAACGTAAGTAGCCCTTTCGCACGCCTTTATTATGTCATAGAAGGTTCAGCCAAAATTATATTACCCGACCATACCGTGTCGCTTCGCAAAGGATACATGTATTTTATCCCTGCATTTACATCGCACAGCTATGAGTGTACTTCATCTTTTACCCACTATTATGCCCATATATATGAAGACCCTCAAGCCAAATACTTGTTCCTGGAAGATTGGGTCCTACCGGAGGAAATTCAAGGTGACACTCTTGAACTTTCTATTTTTCAGGAGTTGTATTCTTTGAACCCGACTATGAAGTTAAGTAAATCGGATCCTTCCACCTATGATAACAGCTCTACGTTGGCATCCAATTTATTGAAGAACAAACAACGGCCACTTTACAACAAAATGATATCACGCGGTATCATCTATCAATTACTCGCTCCCTTTTTTAAGACAGCCCATCTCAAATCCACAGTGACGGACGACCGTGTGAAAAGAGCCATCACCTACATCCGCAATCACATTTCGGACGAACTCTGCATCGACAAAGTTGCGGAAACATTATGTGTATCTAAAAATTACTTTATCCGTATCTTCAAAAAGGAAACGGGAACGACGCCTGCCAATTTCATTATCCAACGCAAAATAGAAAAGGCTCAGTTATTGCTTATCACGAACGACCTGCCGGTGAAACAAACATCCTATTTGGTCGGTTTCGAGGACTTCTCTTATTTCAACCGGGTTTTCAAGAAGATTACCGGTATGACACCTAATGAATACCGACGGAAAGCCAAATCGCAATCGGTAGCTGACGGGAAGTACAATCCCAATGAAAAGAGCCTGAATTTGGAGTAGAGGATATAAAAAAGCCGTTTCAGATGGAAACGGCTTTCTTTTCAGGAGGTTCCCAGCAGATTCGAACTGCTGTGGACGGTTTTGCAGACCGCTACCTAACCACTCGGTCAGGGAACCAACATTTTCGCATCTCGGAAGAGGTTCCCAGCAGATTCGAACTGCTGTGGACGGTTTTGCAGACCGCTACCTAACCACTCGGTCAGGGAACCAACATTTTCGCATCTCGGAAGAGGTTCCCAGCAGATTCGAACTGCTGTGGACGGTTTTGCAGACCGCTACCTAACCACTCGGTCAGGGAACCAACATTTTCGCATCTCGGAAGAGGTTCCCAGCAGATTCGAACTGCTGTGGACGGTTTTGCAGACCGCTACCTAACCACTCGGTCAGGGAACCATTTCCGTTTTGCGTTGCAAAGGTACAACTTTTTTTGAAAACCGCAATTATTTATGCGCATTTTCCTCCTTTTTGGTGCAGTTTCTCTGTTTTTCTTTTCTTGTAGGGCGTTTTAAGCCCCTCAATTTACAGTCTGCCGTACAACTTGCACATGAGGACGTGTCTTCCGGATCACGTATGAATCGATAGATACGTCTTACGGCCCAGCAGAAAGCCGCTGCGATAATGAAGTAAGCTATGTATTCATGCCACATAAGTCGAAACGTATAAAAATGTACCGAACAAAAATAATGTAAAAACGGATAACGAAATGAACAGTGGGGGATAAATTCCGTCTTTTTACCTTATATTATGAAAAAGAGGATTGGGAGCGACCGAATAAAATGCTTTCACCACTATTTTTTTGAGGCTTATTTGCTATCTTTGCATACTCCTGCAATGGATTTGTTTATTTTAGACAAGAGGATATGGAGAAAGAAGAAAAATTTAATGAAGGTGTCATGTTATGCATTCGGTTCCACCAATTGGTGGAACCGGATGACAAGATACTTGTAGCCTTGAGCGGAGGAGCCGATTCCGTGGCTTTGCTTTTGGTGCTGCTACAGGCTGGTTTCCATTGCGAGGCCGCACACTGTAATTTTCATCTGCGTGGGAAGGAGTCTGATCGCGATGAGAAATTTGTGCGCGATTTATGCCGTTCACGGTCCATACGTTTGCATACGAAAGATTTCGATACTATGGCATACGCCCGTAAAAAGGGCATCAGCATAGAAATGGCTGCCCGTGAATTGCGTTACGGATATTTTGAAGAGTTACGTACGGATTGGCGGTTTGACAAAATTGCTGTGGCACACCACCGCGACGACAACGTGGAAACGCTGTTGTTGCATCTGGTCCGCGGCACTGGACTGAAAGGCTTGACGGGAATGCGCTACCGTAACGGCTATGTCATACGCCCGATGCTGGACACGAGCCGTGAGGAAATCGAGCGGTATCTGGCCGGAGAAGGGCAATCTTACGTCACGGACAGCACGAATCTGGAAACGGAAGCCGTCCGTAACAAAATCCGTCTGGAGTTTTTGCCGATACTGAAAACCGTGAACCCGTCTATCCTCGACACCTTACAAGACACGATACGTCATCTGGAAGATGCCTATACCTTATATAATATAGCCGTAGAGGATTTGAAGGCGCGCATATGCCGGAACAACCGTATCGACATACAAACCTTGAAGACTATTCCTGCTGCGCGTACCGTGCTCTTTGAACTGTTGTCCGCATACGGTTTCAACAGCGTACAGGCGGAAGAGGTTTTCGACCACTTGGATGGCGGTTCCGGAAAAGTTTATGAAAGCCATGAATGGCGATTGCTTCGAGACAGAAAAACGCTTGTGCTTAGCCGTAAAGACGAACAATATAAGTGTTTGTGCCATGTCCTTCCATTGGAAGGATGTGTGAAAGTAACACAAGACCTTACGTTCCTCATCCGTAGGGTGCATTATGACCGGCATTTTACGATACCTCGAAGCAAGGATACGGTGTGCATGGACCTGGACAAAATAGAATATCCCATAACGGTGAGGTTCGTGCAAGAAGGAGACCGTTTTGTCCCTTTCGGTATGACGGGGCAGAAATTGGTAAGCGACTATCTGACAAACTGCCAGAAAAATCTGTTCGAAAAAGAAAGGCAGTTAGTCGTATGCAGCGGAGAGCGCATCGCTTGGTTGGTCAACGAACGGAGCGACAACCGTTTCCGGATAGATGACAAGACGAACCATGTACTCATCATACAATGCCAAAGAAACCCGTGAACCTCATAAAGTTTTGAAGACCGAATACCATAAAACAGAATATGCTTTCCATTTTGATTCCGACGTATAACTACGTGTGCGTTAAATTGGTGACCGACCTGCAACAACAAGCTGAAAGACTGGAATGCCCCTACGAGATATTGGTGGCCGACGATGCTTCGGAAGATGCCTTTAAGCGTGAAAACCGTAAAATCAACGGTATTCCCAACTGCAAATATATAGAATTGCAAGAGAACGTGGGCCGTTCGCGTATCCGCAATATCTTGGGGCGCCTCGCCCGATATGACTACCTTATTTTTATGGATTGCGATGCGTCGGTAGTCAGTAACGAGTTTCTGTCTCGGTACATGGCAGTACGTAACGCGGCTGAAGTCGTTTACGGAGGCTTGGTGCATCCGGAACAGCTTCCGTCACCGAAGGTTTCTTTGGCGTTTTTCTACGAAAAACACGCCGAGCCTCACTTCACGGCAGAAAAACGGGCTTTACACCCCTACAAAGTCTTCCGCACGTTTAATTTCATGATTCTCCGCGAAACATTCCTCAAACACCCTTTTGACGAAACCATCACGCACTACGGGCACGAAGACACTTTATTCGGATTGGTATTAAAAAAAGAAGGCATCAAAATTCTGCATATAGACAACCCTTTAATGAATTGCGGATTAGACACCAATAGGAATGTACTACGAAAAACAGAAGAGTCCTTGAGGACATTATATGTCCACCGTGACAAACTGGAAAGAAGTTCGGGGGTGCACCGTTTGTATGGCACTCTTCAACGATTACACCTCGTCCTTTTTGTATCCCTCTTGTATCGTCTGTGCAGACCGATGATACGACGAAACTTGTATAGCAGGCATCCAAACTTGTATTTCTTTGCCTTTTATAAGGTTGGATATTATTGTTCACTATTCGATAAGAACAATTCTCTTGTGAATCAGTAACAGTTGGATATAAATTGCTCTCTTAGGAAGAGAGCGACCAACAAAAGGCAAAATAAATAAAAAAAGCAAGAAGATGCAAATTAGACCTTAACTTTTTGTTCTATTTTCCTCTAAAAAATTGAGAGTTCTTCTCCTTCTTCTTTCTTTCTTCTTCATTTACAAGGATTTACTTCCTCCAGTCGCTCTCTTCCTAAGAGAGCGATGGCTAAGATACAGAGTAAATGAACATTAATAATATTTTGTATGATGAAGAGAGTACTATTTTCAACTTTGGCTTTGTCTTTCGGCTTGTCCATTCAAGCCCAATTCACCACTCAAATAAGCCCTTCCCATGAAGGAGGGCAATGGTTCTTTGGTGTGGGAGTAGGATTCCACAGCAATACCATGCGGTATTCAGACTTGGATGAAGAGTTGTTTTCTGACCACAAGAACCTGAATAGCGGTGTTTTTACAGTTTTTGCACAGTACGATTTTGGCAAGGAACGGCATTTCTCCGTGCGTCCGGAATTATCCCTCCTCCGCCGTGGCGGCAGGATCGTCGATATCGGTAAGGATATGTACGACGAAAACATCGACGGTATCCATTACGCTTTGAAGTCGCGGTTCGTGGATATTCGGGTTCCGTTGGTTTATAGCTTTATGAAAGCCGAATCGCGTATCCGTCCATACGTATATATTGCACCTGTAATAGGTTTTGCGACAAGAGGAACGATTCGGATGCAAGAGGACTTTGCCAACGGGGAATATGTGGGCTACGGATTAGACCTGTCCAAGGCCAATATGGCGAGTATGTACTTTGCCGGAATGGTAGGTATAGGTGCGAAATACCAATTCAAGGCATGGGGAAATACCTTCTTCTTCGGAGTGGATGCCAGCTATGAACTGGGCTTTACCGACACTTATGGAGGAAAAGAAAAAGACGGCAAGGCTGAAGTGAATACCAACTGGTCTCTACCGTCTTATGAGTTGGAAGGCAACCGGAATTTCTCCGGATTCGAAGTGAAGGCTACCTTGGGGATTCCTTTTAGCGTGTTCAAGAAAAAGGCCGTTCCCGCCCCTCCGACTCCGGTCATTGTACAGCGTCCTACACCCATACCTGTTGTAAAAGAAAAGCCCTGTTATACATTGGAGGAAATCAACGATATGATGCAGAAAGGAGAACCTGTCGCAGGTAAGACCATCTGTGCCATCGATGCCATTAATTTCGACTTCGGGAAAAGTACGATAAAAACAGAGTCTTATGCTTACCTGAACAGACTGGCCAACACGTTGGTGAGGACGCACGCACGGATAGAAGTGAAGGGACATACGGATAATGTAGGAACGGAGGAATTCAATATGAAACTATCCCACAAGCGTGCTCAGGCCGTGGTAGATTATCTAATAGGGCGCGGGGTGGACAAAGACAAACTGTCTTATAGTTATTACGGTATGTCCAAACCGCTGACGACCAATGATACGGAAGAAGGGCGTACGATGAACCGTCGTGTGGAATTTGAAATCTTAAAATAAAACTTTTTAAATAAATTGCGATATGAAAAGGAACAAATTTAGAGGACTGTGGTATATTCCGGTCATGACGTTTGTGGTTTCGCTCTCTGCTTGTTTAGGTAGCGGAGACGAGACGATTGTATTGGAAGAAGGAAAGCCTGCCCACGGCATTCCTAGCGATGATGATGCCGATCCGAATCCGGAGATAGGGACTTCCACGACTTATATTCCTAACGTGAACTACACCGTAGAGAACAGCGGCAATGACGCCATTGTCCGTTTGGATATGACCGGAATACAGGATCCGGACTCCTATGAATGGCTGAAACTCGTTGGAACAGGCGGCAACGGTGTGAACCAACAAAACGTGTGGGTGTCTGTAGACGGCAAGCCCAAAGGCATAGCTGTATACAACAACTCGGACAACCAAGGAGAAAATGCCATTATGGTCGATGTCGTGTTTCTTGTAGATAATTCTGGGAGCATGGGAGATGAAGCGGATGGGATAGCGCGTGATATTGTAACATGGGCAGGAGAATTAAGTGCTTCTGATATTGATGTCAAGTTTGGCTGCGTCGGTTATGGAGGAAATGTCGGTCGCCAGTATGGTTCTTTGGTAAATGGTTATGGTGTGACTGGCGCATTGAATATAACAGATTACATGGAGTTGAATAACTTTCTAAATAATCGTTCCGTTACCAATACAAGTCGGACAAAAGGTTATGCCGGTGATGATACTTCGGAGCTGTATACGATCGCTGAAAACTCTTATTCTCGTGCAGGGGGAGAATGCGGTGTTCAGGCTCTAAGATTCGCAGACGAACATTTTTCTTTCCGATTGGGAGCGAACCGTGTATATGTTAACTTTACAGATGATGCCAATTATCCGGGAGGTGATGACGAAATATCTGTGTCTTATGTGGCTGATGCCATGAATTGGAATACGAATAAAGGAACTATTCATACGGTATTCAGCGGTTCATCAAGTAGCCTCAATTATAGTATCGGAGAGGCACCTTGGCTTTTATCTGAATATACGGGAGGAACTGTTATGGAAGTGTCTCCGACTTTTTCTGGCGTAACACTAAACAGCCTTCCCGTGACAGGTGCCATGCAAAATTCCTATATCATCCGCTTTACGAATGTATCCGAATTCATGGACGGCCAGTCGCACGAAGTAAAAGTGACCATCTTGTCGGAAGACGGAAGGGTACGTGCCGAAAAGATATTCTATATTGTTTTCGGAACAGTATAGGGGGCATTCTTCCTCATTACAAAACGGGACTGTACCGCAATGGGCGGACAGTCCCGTTTTTATGATGTTGTTGTATTTTGTTTAATAAGCAAACAAAGGATAGCCTGCCATCACTTCGTTCACCTGCTTGCGCACGTCGGCAATGACATTTTCGTCTTCCGGCGCATTCAAGACCTTTTCTATCAACTCGGCTACCAGTACCATCAAATCTTCTTTCGCTCCACGTGTCGTAATGGCCGGCGTACCTAAGCGGATGCCGGAAGTTTGAAACGCACTGCGACTGTCGAACGGCACCATGTTCTTGTTCACCGTAATGTCGGCAGCCACCAAGGCTTTCTCGGCCACCTTGCCCGTCAGGTCGGGATATTTACTGCGCAAGTCCACCAACATGGAGTGGTTATCCGTTCCGCCGCTTACGATATCGAAACCACGTTTCATCAGTTCATCGGCCAAAACCTTGGCATTCTTCTGTACCTGTTTGGCCCATTCCTTGAATTCGGGTTGCAACGCCTCGTTGAAAGCCACGGCCTTGGCGGCAATCACATGCTCCAGCGGACCGCCCTGGATGCCGGGGAAAACGGCACTGTTGAGCAGTTGGCTCATTTTCTTCACCTCGCCTTTCGGAGTCTTCAATCCCCAAGGATTGTCGAAGTCTTTGCCCATCAGGATGATACCCCCGCGCGGACCTCTCAACGTCTTATGGGTGGTGGAAGTCACGATATGGGCATACTTTACCGGATTCTCCAACAGTCCGGCTGCAATCAAACCGGCCGGATGTGCCATGTCTACCATAAATATGGCGCCTACCTTGTCGGCAATCTCACGCATGCGGGCATAATTCCACTCGCGACTGTAAGCCGAACCGCCACCGATAATCATTTTCGGGCGATGTTCAAGAGCCAGTTTCTCCATCTCGTCGTAATCCACACGGCCGGTTTCCTTGTTGAGGTTGTAACCGATGGCATGGTAGAGGATACCGGAAGTATTCACAGCCGAGCCATGGGACAAATGGCCTCCGTGGTCCAGATTCAAGCCCATGAAGGTGTCACCCGGCTTCAGACAAGCCAAAAATACCGCAGCATTGGCCTGCGCTCCCGAGTGAGGCTGCACGTTGGCGTACTCGGCACCAAATAGTTTGCATACCCGTTCGATGGCCAAGCTCTCCACTTCGTCCACCACCTGACAGCCTCCGTAGTATCTCTTTCCCGGATACCCCTCGGCATACTTGTTCGTCAGCCAAGACCCCATGGCTTTCATCACTTCATCGCTCACAAAATTCTCCGACGCGATAAGTTCGATTCCTTTGAGCTGCCGTTGGTGCTCTTTCTCAATCAATTCAAATACTGTTGTGTCTGTTTTCATCTTTATTGACTTTAAATAATTGGATTTCATTCTTTCTTTTTCTCCACGCTCCAGCCGAATTTACCGATTTTCCTGCCCAGACCATAGTAAGCCCCATGAAGGTAAACCAGAGGGTGACTGGCGTCCAGACTCCACTTCCCGCTCTGCTCGTCCAAATAACGCTCATCGGCTTTCACATTCAACACTTCCGCAATGAACATGTCATGCGACCCTAAAGATACAATCTCTTTCACCCGGCACTCGATGCTCAGCGGCGATTCCTCCACGATGGGGGCGGCCACCATGCGGGCCTTTCCCGGAGTGAGCTTCATTTCCTCAAATTTACGGTAGTCGCGCCCCGAACGCACTCCGCACCAATCCGTGGCGTACGCCATGTCTTCGGTTGTCAGATTGAGGACAAACTCCATGTTCTGCTTGATGAGCGCGTAAGAGTGTCGCTCCGGTCGTACGGAGATGTAGCACATGGCCGGATTGGTACAAATGGTTCCTGCCCACGCCACGGTGAACAAATTATAATCTTCCGGCGTACTGCCGCAACTGACCAACAAGGCGGGCAGGGGATAAATCATCGTTCCGGGTTTCCAGTCTTGCTTCATGGCCCAAAGGATTATACCAATTTGACGTGATCCAAATCCACCTCTTTATTACAATAATGACAACGAAGCACACCTTCCTTACCCGGTACGGCGTGAAAATACGTCTTCATCGGTTCGTTGTTCGTAATACATTTGGGATTGGCACATTTCACGATGCCTTTCAACTCCTCGGGCAAGAAGACCTCCTTCTTCTCCACGACCTCATAATCGCGGATAATACACAAGGTCACATTCGGACTCACCACGGCCAACTGGTTCAGTTCTTCGTCCGAGAAGAACTTGCCCGCAATTTTTATGATGCTCTTATGTCCCATTTTCTTGCTCTTCAGATTGTAGCCCACGGTAATGGAAGTCTTCATCTGTTCGAGGTGGAGAAGGTTGACCACTTCAAAGAGCTTGCTGGATGGAATATGGTCTATCACCGTACCGCTTTCGAGTGCGGCCACCAAAAGTTCTTGTCTTTTCATTGTATACTTACGGTATTTTAGTCAATAATCGTCCGGTCGTTTATCACATCGTCCAAGGTCAGCCCCAAGGCATCGCATATCAAAGCCTGCCGCGCAAACAGGCCGTTGTGGGCCTGCTCGAAGTAATAAGCATGCGGGTCGTCGTCGATGGCATACTCGATTTCGTTCACGCGAGGGAGCGGATGCAGGATACGCATATTGTCCTTGGCCTTCTTCAGCATGGAAAGTTTGAGCAGGTAGAGGTCCTTCACCCGCTCATATTCCATCAGGTCGGTAAACCGTTCCTTTTGTACACGGGTCATGTAGAGTATGTCCGCCCCGGCAATGGTGTCGGCGGTAAAGTCCGTGTGTTCTACATATTTTATATGATGAATGTCGCAATACTGCTTGTACACATCCGGCATCTTCAACTCTTCGGGAGCAATGAAATGAAACGTCGGGTTGAAATGACGCATGGCCATCAGCAAAGAATGTACGGTACGTCCGTATTTCAAATCACCTACCATATAAATCTGCAGGTTGTCGAGCGTGCCTTGCGTCTTATAAATAGAGTAAAGATCCAACATGGTCTGCGAAGGATGCTGGTTGGCCCCGTCGCCCGCATTGATAATGGGCACCGGCGACACCTCGGAAGCATAACGGGCCGCCCCTTCGAGATAATGCCGCATGACAATCAAATCGGCATAATTACTTACCATCATGATGGTGTCCTTCAGGGTTTCGCCCTTGGTGGAACTGGTCACTTTCGGGTCGGTGAACCCGATGACGCGCGCCCCCAGACGATTCGCTGCCGTTTCAAAACTCAACCGTGTCCTCGTAGACGGTTCAAAAAACAAAGTAGCCACGACTTTACCCTCCAGCAACTTCCGGTTGGTATGTTTCTCAAACTCTCCGGCCATTCGAAGCAGATACATGATCTTCTCTTTGGAATGGTCTGCAATAGTCACCAAACTCCTGTTTTCCATTTCGGATTTCTTTTTGCTTAAATATAGAATTTCTTCAGCTTTCAAAGTTACATAAAAAAAGTGGAACGAAAGAGGACTGCACATCATTTCGTTAACTTTTCCACAAATAGACAGCCTATTATAAAGTTTATTTGTAATTTTGCACTTTACCACTTTGATAAATGAAAGAAAAAGATTTATGAGGAAAAAGTTTGTAATCACTTTGTGGGTGATTTTGTTTCTTTGCATCAGTGCTGTTTCCCTGGCTTTCTACGCCATCTGGCACGGATGGATTGGATACATGCCGAACTTATATCAATTAGAAAATCCCGTCAATAAATACGCGTCACAGGCCGTTTCGGCCGACGGTAAACTTCTGGGAACCTGGTCGTACAGCCGGGCCAACCGTATTTTCGTGGGCTTCGACGACCTTTCCCCCTGGTTGGTCAAGGCATTGGTGGCTACGGAGGACGAGCGGTTTTATGACCATTCGGGCATCGACTACCGCGCTCTGGCGCGGGCCGTAGTGAAACGCGGCTTACTCGGACAGAGCAATGCCGGGGGAGGAAGTACCATTACCCAGCAATTGGCCAAGCAACTTTATAGCGACGTGGCACAGAGTACGATGGAGCGCGCCTTGCAGAAACCCATAGAGTGGGTGATTGCAGTCAAGCTGGAACGATACTATACCAAAGAGGAAATCATCACCATGTACCTCAATTATTTCGATTTCCTGCATAATGCCGTGGGCATCAAGACGGCATCCCGCACATACTTCAACAAAGAACCGCAGAACCTCTCGGTTTGCGAAGCGGCGACGCTTATAGGAATGTGTAAAAACCCATCTTATTTCAATCCGGTGCGGAAACCGGAGCGTTGCCGTGAGCGGCGCAACGTGGTACTGGACCAGATGGTCAAAGCCGGATATTTGAGCAAAGCAGACGCCGAGTTGCACAAGCTGGAGCCCATCGGGCTGCGTTTCCACCGCGTGGACCATAAGGAAGGACTGGCCACCTACCTGCGCGAACGGCTGCGCACGATGCTGATGGCCAAAGAACCCAACCGAAGTGATTATGCTTCATGGCAAGACCAAAAATATTATGAAGATTCGTTGGCATGGGAAACCGATCCCTTATACGGATGGTGCAACAAGAACCGGAAAAAGGACGGTACACCTTATAACCTATATACGGACGGCCTGAAAATCTACACCACCATCGACTCACGCATGCAGCGATATGCGGAGGAAAGCGTGGAGGAACATGTGGCCGGTTACCTACAACCCATCTTCGACAAAGAAAAGCGTCACCAGACGACACGCCCGTTCTCCAACCAACTTTCTACGAAAGAGGTGGAAAAAATCATGCGCCGTTCGATGGAACAGAGCGAACGTTACATCAAGATGAAAAAGGGCGGCGCAACGGAAGAGGACATCCAAAAGGCATTCAATACGCCACAAGAAATGACCGTATTTTCTTACCACGGAGAAGTGGATACCATCATGACGCCGATGGACTCTATCCGCTATTACAAAAGTTTCCTGCGTGCAGGATTCATGTGTATGGATACCCGCACGGGATATGTGAAAGCCTACGTGGGCGGACCAGATTACCGCTATTTCCAATACGACATGGCCGGAGTGGGCCGCCGTCAGGTCGGGTCCACCATCAAGCCCTTCCTCTATACGCTGGCCATGGAAAACGGCATGTCGCCCTGCGACCTTGCGCCGAACGTGCAACAGACGTATATCGTGGCCGGCAAGCCTTGGACACCCCGCAACGGCAGCCGCTCCCGATACGGAGAAATGGTTACGCTGAAATGGGGACTGGCCCAGTCCAACAACTGGATTTCGGCCTACCTGATGAGTCGTCTCAGCCCGTCGGCTTTGGTGCGGCTGATTCACGAGTTCGGCGTGCTCAACCGTGACATCCATCCTTCCATGTCGCTGTGCCTCGGTCCCTGTGAAATCTCCGTGGCCGAGATGGTCAGTTCATACACGGCCTTTGCCAACCGCGGCATTCGTACGGCTCCCCTTTTCGTGTCGCGGATAGAAGACAACGAAGGGAATGTAGTAGGGGAGTTCCAGCCCCGCATGACGGAAGTCGTCAGCGAGGAAAGCGCTTATAAGATGATTATCATGCTGCAAGGCGTCATGAACGGAGGTACGGGCGGCCGCATGCGCTTCCGTTACAACGTGAATGCCGACATGGGAGGAAAAACGGGAACCACCAACCGGAACTCCGACGGTTGGTTCGTATGCTTCACGCCGTCGCTTTCCGCCGGTTGCTGGGTGGGAGGCGAAGACCGCGACATCCATTTCAACAGCATGACCTACGGACAGGGAGCCTCTTCGGCTTTGCCCGTCTGCGCCTATTTCTTCCAAAAAGTATATAAGGACAAAGACCTGGGATATTCCCCCGACGAGAAGTTCAAAATTCCCGAAGGATTCGACCCTTGTCAAGACACGATCCTGACGGAAGAGGCTCCGGTAGAGGAATACGGCGGCATCGACGAAGTTTTCGAATAAACCATGTCTTGTAAACAAAATGTCGCCAAAACCCTTAAAAAAGATACAGAAGGTCATTTTTGAGAATAGAAATCATGAGAACAACCCCGAAAGGGAAGCACGAAAAAAGGCTTCCTTTTTGGGGTTGTCCTGTGAAGAAGCACGGGTTGAAGAGGCAACAAGCGGAGTCTTTTCGGATTTTTTGTGGAAAGCATGAAATCGTTCGGCTGAGAACGGAAAATCATTCGACTGAAAGCGATTTTTCATTTGGCGCAGACGTGAAAACGCACGTCCGAAAATCAAAGCTTAGGGTCGCTTCACGGCCTTTTTTACCTTCTTTTCCTGCGTATGGCAAAATTATTTGCCCTTGTCCGGCCGACAAGGACACCGCAACATCCTGTACCTGAAAAGTCCCATCCGGCTTACGCCCAACGGCGCACCATGCGGCAGGACACACTGCCGGACCCACCCAAATGACAGGCACGACCACATTTTTTCTTTCTTTTTGAATCAGGCAAAAGCCGCGAGAATCGCTCAAAATCTTCGGAGGCTTGCCCTGCCCCCATACACGCGATTCTCACGGGTTCGGATTTGACATTCTGACAATATGACAAAACGAATGATGGGATAAGACAAAAGAACAAAAGGACATAAGTTTCTTACATGCGCAGCCCTTTGTTCTTTTGTCCTTATGTCAATTCCTACCCGGACAGTCCCCGTCATTCCATAAAAGCTTCCGGATAGCATACCACGCCCCGTATGTCCCGCAAGCCTCCGGCCACCAACTCGACAGCCATGCAACATTCCGAGGGGACTTCAAAAGGAAATGCTATCCCATAGTCCGAAGCTTTCCTATATCCGAAACGGGGATAAAACCCTTCGTGCCCCAACACAACGGCCGACTTGTAGCCCAACCGGGCGGCCCGTGCATGCAGCTCCCGAATCAGGGCGCTGCCTATGCCCATGGATTGCCTGTCCGGCCGTACGGCCACGGGAGCCAGCGCCAAGGATTCCGCATCCAGTATTCCCGAACGAATCGACACACGGGTCATCAGGCCGTAGCCGACCACGCCGCCGTCCTCGTCGGCCACCAAAGAAAGTTCCGGAACAAATGCGGGGGAATGCCGAAGCCGCTCCACCAGAAACTGTTCGCGATGGTCGCTCTCCTCCATGTCCCGGAAGGCTTCTTCCACCAACTTGAAAACTTGCGGATAGTCTTTCTCCGTCTCTTGCCTGATTTCGTAGTCCGTTTTCATTGGTCTAAAATTTCAAAACGAACCGACATGGAATAATGGTTCTTAATCGTACGAAAACCATCGAAAGAAGCCGCGTCGGAAGAACTTACGTTGCTTTGTGCCGTGAACACGGGAGAAAAGCCGTTGTTTCCGTTCTCAATGATGCGCTCCACGCCTCCAAGTTTCTGGCCCAATGCCTCCACCAAATAAGCGGCTTTCTCCCGGGCGGCCATCAAGGCGGCTATTTTTCCTTTTTGATGGTAAAGCTGCATGTCTTTGTTTTTCAACTCACCGATGCGCATCGTATGGATGCCTTTGGTGTCCACATGCCGGACAATACGGTCGATTTGCTTGAAGTCGGTCAGCGTGAGGTCAAACCGCTTGGAGACGAGGAACTCCCGTCCGCTCTCGCGCCAATAGTCGCCGATTTCCTGTGTGCGCACGGCATCATTCGGGACACCGGCTTCCCGGAGTGCCTCCCGCAGCCCTTCCTCTATCTGGGCCAAGGGTACCTTCGTACGGTAATCTTCCTCCTTGGATTTGCCGTCGAATTCTTCGGCAAAGTATTCCTTGATTTCGATGATGTAATGTATCTCGTCCGGTACGATTTCCACCTCGGAAGTACCGGTCACTTCAATGTAACGCCCTTCGTCCGTGGCGGCCTGCGCCGTGCCCCATGCCCATCCGGCAAGGAACAGCATGAATAAAAGTCTTGTTCTCATACGTTTTTTTGTTTTTATGATTTGAAATATGTGTCGGCATTCCGTCCTTCAGGAAGAGGCCAGTTCCGCCACCCCCTCGCAGACATCGCCTCGCTGCCAGTCCTGCGGTTTGAGGACTTCTCCGTCGTAACACAGCAGGTCGATGTCTATTTTCACGATGCCTCGCGCCTTATCGTCCGGTGTGCGTCCGTGGTCACGTTCTATCTTTTTCAGGCGTTCGCGGACTTGCGATACCGTGAGCGGAGTAGTAAAGCAAGCCACCTGATTGTAAAACATGCGGGGCGAATCGAAGCCCACAGGGGCGGTCCACACCAGACGGCTGAACACGATGCCGGGAAACGACCTGCACAGGTCGGACTGCGCTGCCAGAAGCCGTGCCGCCGTGCGTTCATTGCTGCCCAATCCTATGAAACACTTCTTCATCCGTTCTTTTTATTCACAAAAATAAGGAGTTTTACCCTCCCTTACAAAATCTTTTTGTATTTTTGTATGGCATACTTTATTAATAGCTAAAAAATGAATTACATAGGGATTATTCCGGCACGATATGCTTCCACAAGATTTCCGGGCAAGCCTTTGGCCATGTTGGGCGGCAAGCCTGTCATCCAACGAGTGTACGAGCAAGTGTCCGGCGTGATGGACGACGTGCTCGTGGCCACCGATGACGAACGGATTCTCAAGACGGTAGAAGGATTCGGCGGCAAGGCCGTCATGACCCGCGCGGACCACAAGAGCGGCACGGACCGCTGCTATGAGGCTTACGTATTGCAGGGCAAACCATACGACGTGGTCGTCAACATCCAGGGCGACGAACCTTTCATCCAACCGCAGCAGTTGGAGGCCGTAAAGGCTTGTTTTGAAGATCCGCAAACGGAAATCGCCACTTTGGTGAAACCTTTCACGCCGGCCGACGGTTGGCCTGCCTTGGAAAATGTCAACTCTCCCAAAGTGGTGGTCAACCGCCGGATGCAGGCTCTTTATTTCAGCCGTTCCATCATTCCTTACCAACGCAACAAGGACAAAGCGGAGTGGTTGAAGGGGCATGTGTACTACAAGCATATCGGCTTGTATGCCTACAAGGCCGACGTGTTGAAAGAACTCACCTCCCTGCCGCAATCGCCGTTGGAACTGGCCGAATCGTTGGAACAATTACGGTGGTTGGAAAACGGCTATACCATCAAGGTGGGCATCAGCGAAATTGAAACCATCGGCATCGACACACCGGCCGACCTCGAAGCGGCCGAAGCTTTCCTGAAGAACAGGACCAAACGATACACATTCTAAATACAGATAATACGGCAATGGGATTGAAACACAAACTCTTCGGCATAGTTTTGTTATGGCCTGTCCTGCAAGGCTACGCCCAAGAAATCAAAATAGGGAATTATACTTTTAAAGACGGTGCGGAATACCAGGGAGAGCTGTTCAAAGGCAAACCTTACGGCAAGGGCATCACCCACTTCAAAAACGGAGACTCTTATGAAGGCGAATACGTGAAAGGCAAACGCCAAGGATACGGCGTGTATAAATTCCCTGACGGAGAAAAATACGAAGGCGAATGGTTTCAAGACCAGCAACACGGGCATGGCATATATTATTTCATGAACAACAACAAATACGAAGGCCTGTGGTTTCGCGACTTCCAACAAGGACAGGGCACCATGTACTATTACAACGGAGACGTGTATAAAGGTAACTGGGAAGCCGACAAGCGGGAAGGTTACGGGGAATATAAATACGCCAACGGAGCATTCTACCGGGGAGAATGGAGCAACGACCAAAAAAACGGCAAAGGCATCTTTGACTGGAACGACGGTTCATGGTACGACGGCATGTGGAAAGACAACCAACGCAACGGTAAAGGTACGTTCAACTATGCCGACGGGGACAAATATACCGGAGAATGGGTGGACGACGTGCAGCACGGAAAAGGGGTGTACAAATTCCACAACGGCGACCAATATGAAGGCGGTTACGTGCAAGGCGAACGCACGGGAGAAGGTATTTTCACTTTTGCCAACGGCAACAAGTACGTCGGCCAGTTCAAGAACGGATTCCAAGACGGTAAAGGTACGTTCACATGGCACAACGGCGCGTCGTACACCGGCATGTGGAAAGCCAACAAACGCGACGGACAGGGAAAATATGTATGGAGCAACGGCGATACCTATGAAGGAAGCTGGAAAGACGGACAAATGGACGGGGAAGGCATCTTGCGTATGACAGACGGCTCGAAATTCAAAGGAATGTTCAAGAACGGAGAGAAGAACGGCCCCGGCATCATGGAGGACGAAAACGGAATGCGCTTCGAAGGAAACTTCAAGGACAATGAGAAGGACGGTCCTTTCGTGATGAAAGACAAAAACGGAAATATCGTCCAAAAAGGAGAATACAGCCACGGAGTGATAGTAAAATAGGAGGAACATAAATGGACTTGGATTTTCTGACTGAGGAAGTCAAGAAACTGGCCAGACAGACCGGTGAGTTTTTAAAAAAGGAACGGCTTTCTTTCGACCGTAGCCGTGTGGAGCAGAAAGCGGCGCATGACTATGTGTCGTACGTGGACAAAGCATCTGAAAAACGTATCGTGGAGAGATTGCATGAATTGCTCCCCGAAGCCGGTTTTATTGCCGAAGAAGGGTCCGGTTCGCTGGAAGAACAGGAATACTGTTGGGTGGTGGACCCCTTGGACGGAACGAGCAATTATATTCACGACTGCACGCCGTATTGCGTAAGCATTGCCTTGCGCAACCGCGAGGAAATACTGTTGGGCGTAGTGTACGAATGCGGCCGTGAGGAACTTTTTTGGGCCCACAAAAACAGTAGGGCTTACTTGAACGGTAAGGAGATATGCGTCAGCGACCAGAGCGTGCTCGACCAATCTTTTATTGAACTGGGATTTCCATATAAGGCAGAGGACTACCGTTCTTTCGCCCTCGGCCTCATACAAGATTTGTACGGCCATGTGGGTGGACTACGGCTTATGGGCGCGGCCGCCGCAGAAATCTGCTATATTGCAGCCGGACGTTTTGAAGCTCGCGTGGAGGCTTTTATAGGGCCATGGGACATTGCGGCGGCGTATATCATCCTGAAACAGGCGGGCGGCAAAATGACGGGGTTTGACGGTAATCCTGATTGCCTCGTAGCCAAGGAGGTGTTCGCTTCGAACGGCAAAGTGCATGAAGAGCTCTTGAAAGTGCTCCAAAGGCATAAAAAGTTACTGAAACATGAGTGAGATATCCGGACAAACGTCTATATTTGCACCGATAGAACGATAAAACTCTGACATTATGATTATCGATGACATAACGCACCTGAAAGATTATATCCGTCTTCTCCCGACGTTGAAGACGGTTGTCGGCTTTCTGGACAGCCATGACTTGCAAGCTTTGCCGGAAGGACGCTTTGAATGGGATGCCGACGGATGTTTTGTAAATTTGCAGACCATCCCGCCCAAGGCACCGAGTCAAGCTGTTCTCGAATCACACAGGAAAATGATAGACATACAAATACCTCTTACGGGCGATGAAACCATGGGATATTCCCCCTTAAAAGAATTGAAGCCTACGCCATACGATGAAACCAAAGACATTTCGTTCTATAAAGAGTGTTCCGGAAGTTTCGTCACCGTAAAGAAAGGCATGTTTGCCATCTTTTTCCCGCAAGACGCACATGCGCCGGGCGTAACACCGACAGCTTTGAAGAAAGCCGTCTTTAAAATTCCGGTATCGGATGATTGGAATCAACAATAAAAATAACACCTTAATTCTATTCTTATTATGGCAAAATCAACGGTAAAGTCAACTCCAAAGACTTTGGATATTATTAAAAACGACCCTTGGCTGAAAGATTATGAAGTCGCTATCGTGGGTCGCCACCGGCATGCGGAAGACAAAATCGCCGAACTCACACAAAATGGAAAATGCTCTTTGTCGGATTTCGCTTCGGGATACTTATATTTCGGCCTGCACCGCACGGCTACGGGGTGGGTGTTCCGCGAATGGGCGCCCCATGCCACCGAAATCTATTTGATAGGCGATTTCAATGATTGGAAGGAATCGCCGAAATACAAGTTGAAAAGGATAAAGGACACCGGGAACTGGGAAATCAAATTGCGCGGCAACGCCCTCAAACACGGCGACCTCTACAAGTTGAAAATACATTGGGACGGCGGATGCGGCGAACGTATTCCGGCATGGTGCCGCCGCGTGGTACAGGACGAACAGACCAAAATCTTCAGTGCGCAAGTCTGGGCGCCCGAACAGCCTTACGTGTGGAAAAAGAAGACTTTCCGCCCCAATACGGCTCCCTTGCTGATTTATGAATGCCACATCGGTATGGCGCAGGATGCAGAGAAAGTCGGGTCTTACAATGAATTCCGTGAAAACGTGCTGCCCCGCATCGCTGCCGATGGGTACAACTGCATACAAATCATGGCCATACAGGAACATCCTTACTACGGAAGTTTCGGCTATCATGTATCGAGTTTCTTTGCAGCTTCCAGCCGTTTCGGTACGCCGGAGGAACTGAAACGACTCATCGACGAGGCACATAAAATGGGCATTGCCGTGATTATGGACATCGTGCACTCCCACGCCGTGAAGAACGAAGTGGAAGGCTTGGGCAACTTTGCCGGTGACCCCTGCCAGTATTTCTATTCGGGCGGACGGCGCGAACACCCGGCGTGGGACAGTTTGTGCTTCGATTACGGCAAGAACGAAGTCATACACTTCCTGTTGTCCAACTGCAAATTCTGGTTGGACGAGTACCATTTCGACGGTTTCCGTTTCGACGGTGTCACGTCTATGCTCTATTACAGCCACGGGTTGGGCGAGGCGTTCTGCAACTATGGGGATTATTTCAACGGGCATCAAGACGACAATGCCATCTGTTACCTGACGTTGGCCAACGCATTGATTCACGAAGTCAACCCCAAAGCCATTACCATAGCCGAGGAAGTGAGCGGCATGCCGGGATTGGCTGCCCCGTTCAAAGGCGGCGGATACGGTTTCGACTACCGCATGGCCATGAACATTCCCGACTATTGGATAAAGACCATTAAAGAAAAGAAGGACGAGGACTGGAAACCTAGCAGCATGTTTTGGGAAGTGACGAACCGACGGGCTGACGAGAAGACCATATCTTATTGTGAAAGCCACGACCAGGCTTTGGTGGGCGACAAGACTATCATTTTCCGCCTGATAGATGCCGACATGTATTGGCACTTCAAAAAAGGAGATGAGAACTACGCCGTAGAACGCGGCATAGCCTTGCATAAAATGATTCGTCTGCTTACAGCTTCCACCATCAACGGCGGTTATCTGAATTTCATGGGTAATGAGTTCGGTCATCCGGAATGGATTGATTTTCCGCGTGAGGGCAACGGGTGGAGTCACAAGTATGCCCGGAGACAGTGGAATCTTGTAGATAATAAAGAATTGTGCTATCATTACTTAGGTGACTTCGACAAAGCTATGCTTGATATTATCGGCAAGGAGAAAAATATCCAAAAATCTCCCGTGACGGAAATCTGGCATAACGATGGCGACCAAGTATTGGCCTATAGCCGTAATAACCTCATATTTGTCTTTAACTTCAGCTATGCCCGTTCGTATACGGATTACGGCTTCATGGTGCCTCAAGGGGCCTACGACGTGATTCTGAACACTGACGCCCCGGCATTCGGCGGACACGGATTGAATGATGACAGCCTCCGCCACTTGACCAACTTCGACCCGCTTCTGGCCCGTGATGGAAAGGGATGGCTCAAACTCTATCTTCCGGCACGTTCTGCCATGGTACTCCGTAAGGCGCAAGAAGATGAAAAGACGGAAAATAAATAAGAGTAAAAACAAATAAACTGAAACTGGATTCCGGATGTACAAACCGACATATAAGAAAAGAACCGCACGCATGATTTCATGGGTATGCGGTTCTCTTTTCACCTTGTTCTCCCTGCTTTACCTGTTTGTGATGCAGGCTGACTTATTGGCTACCGCACAACATTTGTTGTCGAAAGGGCAGACCGTTTATTCTCCGCTGTGGGGAACGGTCATCATTACCTTTCTGCTACTGTTATTGCAGGGAGTTTTTCGGCGGATAATGGTATATCCGTTGCGTTTCCATGCACTCTATTATTTCCCGTCGTGCGTCGTGTTGGGATTGCTTACGTCCATTGTTCCTCAAACAGGGTGGAATGTACAATTGTCCACCAATTGGATATGGCTCACGGTCTGTATTTTTTTGTATATCCTTGTGACATGGATGGCTCTGCATTTCCCGGACCGTAAAAATGGAAAACAGAATGCTTTTTCCTTCCTATGGGTGAATTTCCTATGGCTTGCGTTGCAGTTCTGCATGGTTAACAGCATAGCCAATACGAAAGATGTATACCACTACCGGCTCAAAGCGGAGAGATACCTCGTCGAAGGGCAGGACTCGTTGGCGTTGCAAGTAGGAGCCAAATCATTGCAGACAGACCGGAGCCTGACTGCCATGAGAGTGTTTGCACTAAGCCGTGAGAATCTTTTAGGCGAGAAGCTTTTCGATTTTCCTCAATATAACGGTAGCCAAGGTCTGTTGCCCAGTTTGTCTGATACAACCTACGCTCATGATTGGACGAAGGCCTTATACAAACATTTAGGGGGAAAGCCGGGGAAAAATTTGAAAGACAACACCCGGTTTCTCGAACTTCTGTCACAACGGCCTTCGGCCACTGCTGCTGCAAAAGACTACTTGCTTTGCGCCTATCTGTTGGATAAGAACCTTGATGCTTTTGTCGCCGCACTGCCACGTTGCCATGAAGTGAACGACAACCTCCCGTTACATTACAAGGAAGCTCTCATTCTATATAACCGTTTGCATACCACTCCGGCCATTACGTACAAAAACAGTGTAATAGAAACAAACTTGAACGACTTCCTCCACTACGGTATGCAATATACTCATGCGACGGAACGCTCGAACCAATGCCGACGCATGTACGGAAATACGTATTGGTGGTATTATTACTATCAAAAACCTTCTGAATAATCGTAGCTTTATCCCCTATATTCCCGCCATAAATGCCGCAAAGCAATCAGGGGATGATACCATAACATACGTGGACCTGCATATCGCATCACTTTCCGGATGCGTCGCTTCATGTCCGGACGGTAGCAATGTATGGTGCAAAGACGGCACGTACGCTTATCTTTCTGGAAGGGACACCGTGATAGACGTGCACGGGAATAATCCAACATTTCACGGCACTCCGGACATAAAGTCCTGTGGCCTTCCTTGTAGCGGCAGTAGAGACGAATCATCAATTCTACCGTACGCTGTTCTTCCTCTATCCGGTTGTTTTTACGCTTGCCCAAATCCGTTCTTTTCCTTTCTACCTATTCTTTAATACGAATCAAGGCATTGGCCAAAATAGCTGTGACACCACCGGTCGTGATACCGGACGAGAATATGTTTCTCACCGTTTCCGGCAGTTGCGAAAGAATCTCGGGCACCAATTCCACACTTAATCCCAAAGAAAAACTCAACGCCATCACCAACGTGGCTTTGCGGTCGATGGTCTGAGCTGCAATAATACGGATTCCGGCGGAAGCCACTGTGCCGAACATCAATAGCGTGGCACCGCCCAATACTGGTTCGGGCATCAAAGAGAACACCAGACCCACGGCCGGGAAAAGTCCCAGCAAAATAAGGAATCCTGCGATATAATATCCCACGTAACGGCTCGCCACTCCAGTCAACTGTATCATCCCGTTGTTTTGGGCAAAGACTGAGTTCGGGAAGGAATTGAACACTCCGGCCAACATAGAATTGAACCCATCGGCCAAAATTCCTCCGGAAGCCCGTTTCACAAACGTCTTTCCCTCTACCGGCTCTCCCGAGATGAGTGAATTGGCCGTGATGTCGCCGTAGGCTTCAATCGCCGTAATCAAATACACCAGTCCCAAAGCGATAAAAGCCGACCAGTCAAAAGACAAGCCGTATTTAAAAGGAACAGGTATATTGAACCCTCCATAACTCTGCACCGAAGAAAAGTCCACCAAACCCATACACCAAGCCACCGCGTAACCGATGACCAGTCCGATGACAATCGAACTCATACGCAGGTAACGGTTCGAACTTCTGTTGAAGAAAATAATCAGCAACAAAACCAAAGCCGCCAAGCCGACATGTTCAAAGCTACCGAAAGTCCCGTTGCTTTTGGCCACCGCACCGCCTCCGCAGGCCGTAATCCCCACTTTGATAAGACTCATACCTATCAGCGTCACGACAATACCGGAAACCAACGGCGTAATGATTTTACGGGTATATTTCAATAAGCGGCTAATTAACATTTCTACCGTAGAGGCCGCCATACAAGCCCCGAAAATAACGGGAAGACCTCCGGTCAGCCCTGCGGAAATGATAGGACCGATGAAAGAAAAGCTCGTGCCCTGTATGCACAGCAATCCCGTACCGATACCTCCGATTCGTCTACATTGTATAAACGTGGACACGCCGGAAGCAAACAATGCCATGGAAACCAAGAAACTGGTCGTCTCGATATCCAACTTCAAAGCCCCGGCTATGATAAGCGGCGGGGTGATGATAGCCACGAAAATGGCCAATAAATGCTGTAGGGCAGCAAATAAAGTTTCGCGCAAAGGCGGTCGGTCGTTCAACCCGTATATCAACTCTGCTTTTAATTCGGACTTGTTTGATTCTTCCATTGGTTTCTTCTTGTGTACGTTTGATTAATATGTAGAAAAATACCCTACCTTAATAATTTGGGCGCAAAGGTACGAAAAAAACAGTAAAGGAAGCAGGTCTGTTTCGCTTTCTCCTGACAATTAAGAGGCATTTCGAGCCAAATGTTAAAAAATCGAGGGCAAATTAGGTATTTTCGCTCCGTCGTTCGTCCTATATATAAAACGTGATTGGAATCGGTGTTACGGCCAACAGGTTCAGCCGTAACAGTCCGAAAAAGATTGAACCTTACTTTTTACTATTATGGGAAAAAACGACTTTTTTAAGGATTTGCCGCGCAGAGGAGCCAAGCATCTGTTGGCCACAATGGCGTGGACTGCTTTTTGCACGGGAACTGTGTATGCACAAGAATGGATTGATGTGACAGACACTTACATCACCAATGCAGACTTCTCCACCGGTACGACGGACGGGTGGGACGCCGGGACTGCGCTTCCCGGCGTGAATGCCACATGGTTGAATGCAGAGTTCTTCCAGTCTTATAATTCTGCCTCGCAAAACGTGTTAGGATTGAAAGCCGGTCATTACAAACTTACGGTGCAAGGATTCCACCGTGCAGGCGGAAATGATAATGGAGCGGCCTACAACGCCGGCACGGAAGTTATCAATGCTTACCTGTTTGCAGGAAAGGATTCGGTGAAGCTAAAGTCCCTGTACAGCGAACCTGCAGATGCCAGTGTAGCCAACCAGTTGAACGGATGGCCCGACGGTATGGAAGGACTGAACGCTTGGCTGACCAAATATCCCGAAAGCTATCTGAACGAGGTGACATTCACCGTACAACAAGACGGAAGCGACATGCTGATGGGGATTGCATCCAATACCAATGCGGGTAAAACATGGTCTTGTTGGGACAACTTCAAACTGTATTTCGAGGGAAGCGCGTTTGATGCCTTCTCCGTCAAAATCTCAAAATTGGAAACGTTGCGCGATTCATTGGAAACTTTGGGTATAGCGTCTGCCTCCGAGTTGACCGCCCTCGTCGAACAGTACGGCAGCTACAATGAAAACACTCCGGAGGAGGAAATCGCCGCCGCATCCGTTATCCTCGAAGAAAACACAGCCACAGCTTTAGGGCTTTGTACGAAGGGGGCTGAGTTGACAGCAAGCATGGCCAAAGCAACCGGACTGTTGACGCAAATGGAAGATGGGACATATAATGTGACAGATGCCGTAAAGCAAGAACTGCAAGACGCTATCGGAACTGCGGAAGAGGTTCTGAAACTGTCCACAATGAAAGAAGTCACTGAAGCGATTGGCGACGGCATCACGGCCATGAACACGGCAACATCCAATGCCATGGCTTACATCAGCCTAAGCTATTCATTACAGAAAGCCAAAGCATTGGCCGACCGTATCAGCGGTTTGGCAGAAACCGAAGCTTACAAGAAAGTAGCTGAATTGTTGGCCTCCACGGAATTGGTTTACGACGATGTGGCTTTGGCCGCACAGGCTCTCAATGCAGAATGCCGTACAGCCATGACTCCGGAGTTCCTTTCTACGGCATCCGATGACAATCCGATAGAACTTACCAGTTTCATTGTCAATCCGAACGTATTCCAAACCGTATCGGAAATGGCTCCTCCTTCCGGTTGGGATTGCGACAAAGGGGCTGCGGACGGTACGTGGTACACGTCTACGGAAGGTACAGGTAATTCAGATCTCTTCTGTAACAGTTGGACCGGTTCCCGTCTGAACCCCTCACGCTATGGCCAAACTATAGGAAACGACGAAGAAGGAGCGGTGAAGTTACCGGACGGACTGTACATATTGAAAGCAGCCACTTATACAAACGCCGGAGCGACCAACGTACTCTTGTACGCCTCGACAGACAGCGTGGATTTCGCCTTTGCGGAAAGCAACGAAGATTGGGACACCTATGTAGAAGCACGAGACGCTCTGGCTACAACGACGGAAACAGAGAACTTCGAAGTGCGCGACGGTAAACTTCATATCGGTATGGTTTGCGTAGGCACGACAGGTGGAAACGGTAAAAGTTGGTATGCCGACAACTTCCGCATTTATTACATCAAGAGCGATGTAATCTCTGCTTACCGCGACCGTCTGCAAGCCCGACTGGATGAAGCGGCTCTGCTGCATGAAAAGATGGTGGAAGCCGGTATCGACGACAGCGACGACCTCGGTTTTGCCTTGGATCCGGAAGACGGTTATCCCGACTTCATCGAATCCGGAACACAAGAAGAGTTACAATTAGCCATCGAGGATATGGACCGCATGTTGGAAGAAGGCAACACGATTATTACAAATTATGAAACCCTCACGCCTCTCTTAAGCAACGGTACCGTTTTGGACAGTCAATTAAATGAAGGGCTGGTGGTAGCCCAACCTAAGGTTACGGCCGATTTCTCCATGGCATTGGAGGACGCTGCGGCTTACGCGGAAAAGATGACATGGGGAAATTACTTGGACAAAAGGATCGTTGAGAAGACAACTGTATTGAACGATGCGACCGAAGCCTTGAAAGCTTCCATCGCGCTCTGCTTCCCGTTGGGTAAAGCCAAAACCTTGGCCGACCAAATCGGCGGATTGACCGAAAGCGAAGCGTATAAAAACGTGGTGGCACTTTTGAAAAGCGATGAGATTGACCAAATCGATGCCGACGAATTCACGGAACTGTTGAAGATGGAATGTGTGGAAGCCATGACACAGGACGTGAAAGAAAGCGCCAAAGAAAACCCGTTGGACATGACGAGTTTCATTGTCAATCCGAATATCTATCAAAATGCAGTGGACGACAATAATACGCCAATCAACACCGTAGCCAACGGTTGGGAGTGCCAAACGACGGCTGACAGTCAGGAACGTACCAAAGCGACGAGCGGCGACACTTGGTTGTATTGTTGGAGCTGGTCCGGAAAAGAAAGCAATAACATCGCTTCTTCTACCGATTACCATCAAGTTTTGGGCAACTATGGGGCACAAGAAAGCAAGGTCGCTTTGCCCGATGGAGCTTACCGTTTGGAGGCTGCCACTTGGTGTACGAAGACTCCGGAACTGTTGCAGTTGTATGCTTTGACGCGCAACGTGTCTACCGAAATTGTACCCGACATCAACCAAAACGACAGCACGGTTTACGTATTCAGCGACAGCGTATACGCGGAAGCTGCTTTCAATGCCGATACCGACACATGGGACATCGCTCAAAACACGTTGTCTACCACCACGGTCATACCGGAAATTTATGTGGAAAACGGAAGCCTGGTCATCGGTATCAAGGGAAGCGGCGTCATTACCGGGAACGGACAATATTGGTTTGCCGATAATTTCCGCCTTTATTACGTAGGTCCGAACAAAGGCGACAATATCTCGGCTCCCGCCATGGATAACAATGACCTGATGAAAGAAGTGGATGTATATGACTTGTCCGGCCGGATGGTTCGCAAACAAGTAAGGAAGTCCGAGGCTCTGCGCGGTCTGCATAAGGGCATCTACATCATGGACGGAAAGAAATATGTAGTGAAATAGAATAATCAACGATGAATTTATGAAAAAGTATGTTTCTCTTGTCTTGTTCTCCTTACTGAGTTGGGCCGTCTGTGCAAAAGACTTTCCGAAAGTCATCCTTGCCGGAGACTATCCCGATCCCACCATCCTGCGCGACGGGAAGGATTACTACATGACGCATTCTCCTTTTTATTATGCGCCGGGCTTCCTCATCTGGCATTCCCAGGACTTGGAACATTGGGAACCGGTATGCCGTGCCATGGCGCAATGGGAAGGCTCGGCCATGGCACCGGATTTGGTGAAGTATAATAATAGGTATTACATCTATTATCCGGCTGCCGGGACGAACTGGGTAATATGGGCGGACAACATCCGCGGGCCGTGGAGCGCACCGAAAGATTTGAAGGTGAACGGCATCGACCCCGGGCATGTGGCCGATGCGGATGGAAAACGTTACCTCTATCTCTCCGAAGGCAAAGTCGTGCAGCTCTCCGACGACGGATTGTCTACGGTGGGCGAGGTGAAAAAGGTCTACGACGGTTGGCCCTATCCCCGGAACTGGCGGACGGAAGGCATGTATCTGGAATCTCCGAAACTGAACTACCACAACGGCTACTATTACCTCACGTCGGCCGAAGGCGGAACTGCCGGACCGGGCACCAGTCACATGGTCGTGACGGCACGCTCGAAAAGCGTACTCGGTCCGTGGGAGAACTCTCCGTTCAACCCGTTGGTGCACACTTACAGTGAAAGAGAAAGCTGGTGGTCCAGGGGACACGGCACACTGATAGACGACGTAAACGGAAACTGGTGGGTGGTGTACCACGCATACGCCAAAGGTTACCATACTTTGGGACGTCAAACTCTTATCGAACCGATCGAGTGGACACCGGACGGATGGTGTCGTGCCAAGTCCGCAGGCACGCTTCCCAAGGCAGAGGCTCCCATCCGCCACGGTCTGGAGCTTTCCGACGACTTCCAAGGAGCGAAACTGGGCCTGCAATGGACGTTCTGGAAAGAATATGCCCCGAAAGCCGTGAGCATCGAAAACCGGACACTGCGGCTGAAGGCTAAAGGCAATACTCCGGCAGACGGCCGTTTGTTGTTGGCTACCGCAGAAGACAAGAACTACGAAACCCAAGTTGAAGTCACGGTAGGGAAAAACAATACAGCCGGACTCCTGCTTTATTATAGCGAAAAAGCATACGCCGGACTGGTGTCGGACGGCAAGACATTCACCGTCTACCGGCACGCCGGACAAAAGACAGAAATGCCCAACACGTTAGGCAGACAGTTCACGGTACGGATAAAGAACCAAGGCAACCACGTCTCCATATCGGTTGGAAAGGACGGAAAGGAATGGACCACACTGGCCGAAGGCATAGATGTGTCCGGCATGCACCACAACGCCTACAAAGGGTTCTATGCCTTACGTATAGGGTTGGTTTCCATTGGGAAAGGTGAAGCCGCTTTCCGCCGGTTCCGTTATAAAAACGCCGTGCCACAGGAGAAAGACCTGAGTGCCTACCTGATGGTGTTCCACAAGGACGAAACGCACGGCCTTTACATGGCATTGAGCCGCGACGGATACACGTTCACGGCTCTGAACGACGGGGAACCCGTCTTGGCCGGCGATACGATTGCTTACCAAAGAGGGATACGCGACCCCTATATCTACCGTGGACCGGACGGTGCATTCTATTTGGCCATGACCGACCTCCATGTCTTTGCCCGCCGCGACGGCTACCGTGAAACGGAGTGGGAGCGCGACCGTAACATGTACGGTTGGGGAAACAATAAGGGATTGGTGCTGATGAAGTCGTGGGACTTGGTAAATTGGAAACGCGCCAACATCCGTTTCGACCAACTGACAGCCGGATTGAGTGAAATAGGTTGCGCATGGGCACCCGAAATTACCTACGACGAACGGGTGGGCAAACTGATGATTTACTACACCATGCGCTTCCGCAACGAACGCAACAAACTGTATTACGTGTACGTGAACGATGATTTCGACCGTATCGAGAGCCTGCCCCAACTGCTTTACGAATACCCAGACGAAACGGTTTCGGCCATCGACGGCGACATCACCAAAGTAGGGGATAAGTACCATCTTTTCTATGTGGCCCACGACGGACAGCCGGGTATCAAGCAGGCTGTTTCCGACCGTATCAGCGGAGACTACGAATACGATCCGCGTTGGTACGATTTTGAACCGAAATCTTGCGAGGCTCCCACGGTATGGAAACGCCTCGGAGAGGACAAATGGGTGCTGATGTACGATGTATATAGTATCACGCCGCACAATTTCGCCTTTACCGAAACGTCGGACTTCATCACATTTAAAAACTTGGGACGTTTCAACGAAGGAGTGATGAAATCCACGAATTTCAACGCTCCCAAGCATGGGGCCGTGGTGCATCTGACCACCGAGGAGGCCGACAAGCTTGAAGCTTACTGGAGCAAGAACAAACGGAAATACGTTTCCACGGCATCCATACAGAGGAACCCCTTGTTCCCCGGTTATTATGCCGACCCGGAAATATTGTATTCCGAGCAAACGCAAAAATACTACGTTTATCCCACAACGGACGGTATACCGGGATGGGGCGGCACGAGCTTCAAGGCTTTCTCGTCCGCCGACTTGAAAACGTGGAAAGAAGAGCGTGTCGTGTTGGATTTGAGACAGGTTTCATGGGCGAAAAAGAACGCATGGGCACCTTGCATCATCGAGAAAAAACAAACAGACGGCAGTTACAAGTATTATTTTTACTACACGGCGGAGAAGCAAGTGGGCGTGGCGGTAGCCGACCATCCGCTCGGCCCGTTCAAGGACAGCGGCCAACCGCTGATAGGGAAGGGACTTCCGGGCGGAATGAAACGCGGACAGAATATCGACCCGGACGTTTTCACCGACCCCGTGAGCGGCAAGACTTATTTGTACTGGGGCAACTATTACATGGCCGTGTGTGAACTGAACGACGACATGGTATCCGTCAAACCGAACACCACGAAGATACTCATCGACAACGACCGGCATTACAGTGAAGCGCCTTACGTCTTTTACCGTGACGGATACTATTATTTCACATGGTCTAAAAACGACACGCGGAGCGCGGACTACGAAGTCCGTTACGTGCGCTCCAAGTCCCCCGTCGGACCGATCGACCCGTCGAAAAGCCGGGTGGTAGTCTGCAAAAAGCCCGACCAGGGCATTTATGCCACAGGCCACCAGTCCTTCCTGCAAGTGCCCGGCACGGACGAATGGTACATCGTCTACCACCGCTTCAAGTTCCCCGACGGCATCACGATGGGGCGTGAAGCGGGTTATCACCGCGAAGTCTGCATGGACCGTGTGTTTTTTAATGAAGACGGCACAATAAAACCAGTCGTTCCAAGTCTATAATAAAGAACATATCATATACATTTATAAACAGAATCGACATACGATGAAACGAATATTATTGGGTATATTAGGCGTATGCGCATGCCATGCCTACGCACAAACATTCAAGGAGTGGCAAGACCCTGAGATCAATGCCGTCAACCGTGCCCCCATGCACACCGACTTTTTTGCCTACGAAAGTACGGAACTGGCGGCAAAAGGAATGAAAGAACTGTCCGGAAACTTCATGAGCCTGAACGGGAACTGGAAATTCAACTGGGTGGAACATGCGGACGCACGTCCGGAAGGCTTCTGGAAGACGGATTTCAACGACAAAGGCTGGGTGGATTTTCCGGTTCCGGGCGTGTGGGAACTGAACGGTTATGATGTCCCGGTATACGCAGGAGTGGATTTCGGATGGAAAGGCTACGAAGGGCGCACGTTCAAGAAGCCGCCCCATGTCCCGACGGAAAACAACCACGTAGGTTCCTACCGCCGTGAAGTGGTGATTCCTTCAGACTGGAAAGGGAAAGACATCATTGCCCATTTCGGTGCCGTGTCTTCCAACATGTACCTATGGGTCAACGGAAAGTTTGTGGGCTACAGCGAGGACAGCAAAATGGAGGCGGAGTTCGACCTGACCCCTTACCTGAAACCGGGGCAAAAGAACCTGATAGCCTTCCAAGTGTTCCGTTGGTGCGACGGCAGCTACTTGGAGGACCAGGATTTCTTCCGTTACAGCGGCGTATTACGCGACTGCTACCTCTACGTGCGCCACGCCAAGCGGATAGAAGACCTCCGGGTCACTCCCGACTTGGACGATCGGTATCAGGACGGGACACTGGAGGTCCGTATGGATGTAAAGGGCAAGGCCCGCATTACACTCGAACTACTCGATGCCCGTGGGGAAACCGTCTGCATGAAAGAAGTCCGGGAAACGGGAACCCCATCCGTCATCATGCCGGTGAAGAACCCGCATAAATGGACGGCAGAAACGCCCTACCTCTACACCCTCAGGGCTACACTGAAAGACGGAAACGCCATCCGCGAAGTCATACCCGTAAAAGTGGGATTCCGGAAAATAGAAATCAAGGACAGCCAGCTTTTGGTGAACGGGCAGCCCGTGCTCATCAAAGGAGTAAACCGTCATGAGATGGATCCCGATGGAGGTTCGTATGTCACCCGCGAGAGGATGCTCCAAGACATACAACTCATGAAGAAATTCAATGTCAATGCCGTGCGCACCTGCCACTATCCGGACGATCCGTATTGGTATGAACTGTGCGACCGTTACGGCCTTTACATCGTGGCCGAAGCCAATCTCGAAAGCCACGGCATGGGCTTCAAGGAAAAGTCGTTGGCCAAGGACCCGGCTTACAAGAAAGCGCATCTGGAACGCAACCAACGCAACGTGCAGTGCAACTTCAACCATCCGAGCATCATCCTGTGGTCGATGGGCAACGAGTGTGGCGACGGTTCGAACTTCGAGGCCTGTTACGACTGGATCAAACAGGAAGACCCCAGCCGCTTCGTCCACTTTGAACAAGCTTACGACACCGGTTCCAATACCGATGTCTACTGTCCGATGTATCCCACTTACTCCCGTTGCATCAAGTATTGCGAGGACGACAACAAACAGAAACCCTTCATCATGTGCGAATATGCCCATGCCATGGGGAACGCTTTGGGCGACTTCAACATTTATTGGAACTTAATCCGGAAATATCCCGAGTTCCAAGGCGGTTTCATCTGGGACTGGGTGGACCAGTCGCCGAGATGGACCGGCCGCAACGGGGAAATGATATACGGTTACGACGGGGACTTCGACGATTATAAGACCAAGGACGACAATTACATGGTCAACGGCTTGTTCGGTCCCGACCGTGTACCGAACCCGCACAGTTACGAAGTGAGATACTTCTACCAGAACATCTGGACCACGCCCGGAGATTTGTCGAAAGGCGAAATCAAGGTATACAACGAGAATTTCTTCCGCGACCTTTCAGCATACGTCATGGAGTGGGAAACACTGAAAGACGGAAAAGTCATGCGTAGCGGAACGGTGGAACGGATAGATTGCCAACCGCAACAAACCGCCACAATGACCTTGGACTGGGGCGGAACTGACGGGGAAGGCGAATGGTTGCTCAACGTGAGATACCTGCAACGGGAAAGAGAAGGCATTATTCCGGCGCGTCACGTGGTGGCCAAGGCACAAATCGAACTCCGGCCTTATCAGGCACCGGACATGGTTTTGAAGAACGAAAGCGTGAGTTACATTCCGGATGTCGTCCCGCAAGTCAACGACCGTAATCTGGCCCATCTGATTATCACGGGAGAGAACTTCCGGGTACGTTTCAACAAGATGACCGGATACATGGAACGCTATGTCGTGGACCGGACGGAGTTCATCCGGAAAGGCGGTGCGCTGACACCGAACTTCTGGCGCGCCCCGACCGACAATGATTACGGTGCCAAACTGCAACACAAATATGCGGCTTGGAAAAATCCCGACCTGCGTCTCACGTCGTTAAAACACGAAACGAAAGAAGGACAGGTCATCGTGTCGGCGGAATACGACATGAGGAGCGTGTCGGCCAAACTTTACCTGACCTATACCATCAACAACCGGGGAGCCGTAAAGGTCAACCAAAAGATGGTGGCCGACAAGGGAAAAAAGGCATCCGACATGTTCCGTTTCGGCATGCAACTGGTCATGCCCAAGGATTTTGAATACGTTTCTTACTACGGACGCGGGCCGGTGGAGAATTACAGCAACCGCAATCACAGTACAGACCTCGGCATTTATCACCAGACCGTAGACGAACAGTTTTATCCCTACATCCGTCCGCAAGAGACCGGCACGAAAACAGACATCCGTTGGTGGAAAGTCCTCGACGTGAAAGGCACGGGGTTGCAGTTCGTGGCCGATGCCCCGTTCTCGGCTTCCTCCCTGCACTACACCATCGAATCGTTGGACGAAGGACCGGTGAAGAAACAGGGACATTCGCAGGAAGTGGAAAAGGCAGACCTGACCAACGTTCTGATAGACAAGGCACAGATGGGACTGGCTTGTATCGACAGTTGGGCTGCCCTGCCCGAACCGGAATTCCGCCTGCCGTATGAAGATTATGAGTTCACTTTCATCATGACCCCTGTTTCTCACAATTACCCATTATATTGACCGAAGATATGAATATCCTGAAACCTTTTATGGCACTTTGCCTCATGCAGGCTTTGCCATGTACCGTACGGGCGGCACAACCCGATTCCGTTTATGTCTTCCCTTATCCCACGACCAACGACCACGGACGGCGCGGCATGCAGTTCGTCTGGAGCGCGGACGGGGAGCACTGGCAGGACGTGGCGGAAGGAATGGTCTTTATGCGGTGCGACTTCGGTGCTTGGAAATACATGTACAGGCCGCGCCTGATACAAGACCGGCAGGACGGAAGGTTGCACTGTTTCTGGGACTTGGACCCGGAAGGCAGCGCGATAGGCTATGCTTCGTCCACCGACCTGATAAAATGGACACCCCAAGAATATTTCATGGCCACGGAACAAGGCAAGTTTGCCGTGAAAGACGGGCGTATGCCGGTGGCTGACACGGTGCAAATCGGCGACAAGACGATCGTGGGGTACGCCCTGAAAGTATCCTACGGCATATTGGAAGGCATGGAACGCCATGGCATATACCGTTCTGCCCTCAATGCCCAGAGGGGCGAGCGTGCCGAGCACGACGCGGCCCGGTTTGCCGGACTGCAAATGGTCAATGCGCGGATTACCGTGGACGAAGGCCGGGCGAAACCCATCAGTGAGAACCTGATTGGCGTGTTCTTTGAAGACTTGAATTACGCAGCCGACGGCGGACTGTATGCCGAACTGGTGCAGAACCGGGATTTCGAATACTCCGAAGCCGACGGCAACAAGGACCGGAACTGGAACAGTCGCTACGCGTGGAGCGTGGAGGGCGAGGGCATGGCATTCGACGTGTCTACGGATCAGCCCGTCCATCCCAACAATCCCCATTACGCCGTGCTCAACGTGGCGCAGCCCGGCGGCGGCTTCACGAATACGGGATTCGACGGCATCGCGGTGAAGGAAGGCGAGAAGTACGACTTTTCGCTTTTCACCCGTACGCCGGACGGCAAGGGAGGCGGAAAGGCCGTGGTACGTCTGGTCGACCCGCAGGGAAAGACCGTGGCCGAGACCACCGTCACACTGTCCTCGAAAACATGGAAGAAACGGGAAGCCGTGCTGAAAGCCACGGCCACCGTCGCGCAGGCCCGGCTCGTCATCATCCCGCAGTCTGCCGGACGGTATGCCCTCGACATGATTTCACTGTTCCCACAAAAGACGTTCAAGGGACGGAAGAACGGGCTTCGCGCCGACTTGGCGCAGGCCATTGCCGACATCCGTCCGCGTTTCGTCCGCTTCCCCGGCGGATGTCTGGCACATGGGGACGGGGTGGACAACATCTATCATTGGAAAGAGACCATCGGCCCGTTGGAAGCCCGAAAACCGGCGGCCAACATCTGGCGTTACCACCAGACGTGCGGTTTGGGCTACTTCGAGTATTTCCAATTCTGCGAGGACATCGGTGCCGAACCGTTGCCGGTCGTGGCCGCAGGCGTGCCCTGCCAGAACTCCGGTATCGGAGGACCGAGCCATCATTCCAAAGACTTCGTGACGGCCAACGGCCAACAGGGCGGCATCCCGATGGAGGAGATGGGGCAGTACATACAGGACGTGCTCGACCTGATTGAATATGCCAACGGGGATGCCAAAACCACACGGTGGGGACGCGAACGGGCCAAGGCCGGACATCCCGAACCGTTCAACCTGAAATACATCGGACTGGGCAACGAAGACCTCATCAGCCGCGTGTTCACGGAACGGTTTACGATGATTTATGAAGCCATACGGGCCAAATATCCCGACATCGTGGTCATCGGCACGACGGGACCGTCCTGCGAAGGAACGGACTACGAAGAAGGCTGGGCCTTGGCCGACCGCTTGAAACTGCCCATGGTGGACGAGCATAATTACAACACACCGGGATGGTTCATTTACAACCAAGATTACTACAACCATTATGACCGACATAAGTCCAAGGTCTACTTGGGGGAATATGCGGCCCATGCCCCGGGACGTCCGAGCAATATCGAGACGGGATTGGCGGCGGCTTTGTTCCTGACTTCGGTAGAGCGCAATGGCGATGTGGTGAGCATGACATCATACGCTCCGCTCTTGGCCAAGGAAGGGCATACGCAATGGAGGCCGGATTTGATTTACTTCAACAACACGGAAGTGAAACCCACTGTGGATTATTACGTGCAGCAAATGTACGGGCAGTATGCCGGAAATGAGTACCTGCCCTCTACGCTGACGGTGGATAACCGGCGGCATGATGTGCGTAGCCGCGTGGGCGTTTCCGTGGTGAAAGACGGCGAAAGCGGCGACCTTATCGTGAAATTGGTGAACCTGCTCCCGGTGGCGGTCAAAACGGATGTGAAAATCCCGTCGTTGGCCGGACATCAAGCCGTAGGGCAGAAGACCGTCCTTTCGGGGCGCCCGTCCGACACGAATGCCGTACCGGTGGAAAGCGCAATGGAAATAGGGGAGAAGTTCCCCTATGAAATGCCGGCCTATTCCTTCACGGTTATCAGGATAAAACGCGAATGTAAGTAGATGTCTCGATAACGAAAGGGATAAGACAGAAGAACAAAAGAACAGAATATTTTGGCTTGCACAGCCTTTTGTTCTTTTGTTCTTCTGTCTCATTTTATCGTTTTGTCAATCTGTCAATCCCACCCTTACGAGAATCGCGTATTTGCCCTTTGGCCCGAAGCCGGAAATAAATAAGGCATTCTCGCGAGGGCGGGATTTTAACTTGCTGTAAGCATAGACTTGTTTTTACTTTCTTTCTGTCCGGTAGCAGGGAAGTAGATGCGGAAGGAAGCGGTCGGCCTGTCAGCCGGACGCGAATATCCGGAACACTTTGATTCCGTTTTTGCGAAACGGATTTTCTTCAGATAGCGTCTGAAGCCCCCCTCAAAGGGCATTTTCCTGCCTCTTTCAGCCTCCGGATTCCCCTTTCGGAAGAGTTTGGGCGCACAACGTGCTGAGAATGAAAAATCGCTTTCAGCCGAACGATTTACCGTTCGGCTGAGAAAAAAGCACGAATATGCAGGATTTATGCCATAATATTGTATTTATACCGTATAAATATACAGAAAAAAGACCTGAAAAGCCCTTTTTCTCTTATTCTTGAAATACGGGAATTCCGGAAAAACTGTCTTTTTGACAGCTTAAAGTCCTCTAAAACGTACAAATGTAAGTCCCTCCAAACGCTTCACCCATATCTGAAGTATTCCTTTTGCAACTGCGTCTTAATATCCTTGCGTGCCAATAAGATATGCTGTTCCACCGTGCGCTTTGAAACAGACAGCTCACGGGCTATCTCGGAAGGAGTGAGGTTTTCAAAAAAGGACAGGCAATACGCCTTGCGCCGCTTTTCCGGCAGGGCAAACACCAAACGGTCGAACATCAGTTTCAATTCCTTGAAAGATACTTTTTCCTCCGTCGTGTCTTGCAAGGCCTCCTGTGTGTAAAACAGTTCGCCCCACACGTCATTTTCCTTGCGGTATCTTCGTTGGCGGTCGGCCATCAGGTTACGTGCCACCTTGTAAGCCAAGGATACCACAGCCTCCGGACTTATGAAATCCTTATGCTTCCACAGTCTCTCAAACACATCCTGCACCACGTCTTCCGCCTCGTCGGGACGATCGATGCGGGATGCGATATAATGCTTCAAAGCCTCCTTTTGCCGTACGTAACACGCGGCCAGTCCTTTTTCGTCGTTTCTTGCTTCCATGGCACATCGTTTGATTTCTACCACAAAAGTAGCCTAACGGCAGGCGACGGAATGGGATGATTTCAGCCGATTGTTACGTCATTTTGCGCCTTTCCTTCTTTTTCCCTGAACTGTGTCGGTGTCATGCCGAACTCTTCCTTGAAATGCAGGTTGAAATATTTGATGGTGTTGAATCCCGTGAGGTCCGCTATTTCGTTCACGCTGCATGTGGTGGCCTTCAGCAACTGGGCTGCCCGTTTCAGCCGGATGGAACGGATGAACTGCAAGGGCGTGACGTTGACAATGGCCTGCATTTTGCGGTTCAACTGGGTCTTGCTCATCCCCACGTCCAAGCTCAGGTCGCCCACGGAATATTCCGGATTGCTGATGTTCTTCTTGACGGATTCCAAGGCTTTCTCCATCAGCTTCTCGTCTATCGAAGTCGTGGTGATGGCCTCGAAAGACACGTCGATGGACTTGCGGAACATCTTTTGCCGCCGTTCTTTCTGCTCGATGAGTTGGCGGATGCGCACTTGCAGCATTTCCCAGTTGAACGGTTTCGAGATATAAGAATCCGCTCCTGCTTCGTATCCCCCGATGCGCGAATCATCGGAACTGCGGGCCGTAAGCAGGATGAACGGGATATGTGAGGTCTGTATGTCGCCTTTCAGCCTGCGGCACAGTTCCATGCCGTCCATGCGGGGCATCATCAGGTCGGACACAATCAAGTCCGGCAACTCCGTCCGTGCCGCCTGTTCGCCCTCCACGCCGTCTCGCGCTTCCACCACACAAAAGTCCTTTTGCAGTTGCTCCACCAGGAAATGACGGAATTCGTCGTGGTCCTCCACCACCAGAATCTTCTTCCGTCCCGTCTCCGTGGGCGGCATGTCGTGGATTTCGCTCTCTTCGTCCCGGTATTCCGCCTTTTCTTCTGCCGCAGGTGCCGTCCCTCCTCCATGCAGGTCGGTCGGGATATACAGGGTGAAGGCCGTGCCTTCTCCCGTCCGGCTTTCCACCGTGACCTTTCCTTCATGCAGTTTGGCGTACTCGCGCACCAGATGGAGACCTATGCCGCTGCCTTGCCCGGCCAGTTGTCCCTCCGTGGCTGTCTGATAGAAACGGTCGAAAACGAAGGGCAAATCCTTCTCCGCAATGCCGCATCCGGTGTCTTCCACCCTGACCGCCGCATACGGCCGTCCGTCTTCCGATACCTTCTCCACCGTGACCCGTACCTGTCCGTGCGCGGAGGAGAATTTGAAGGCATTGGAAAGCAGGTTGTTGAGCATCTTATACATCTTGTCGGAATCGTAATTCATGAAAAGACGTTCCACCTTAGGCTCGAAGGAAAGTTCTATCTCACGGCTTGCCGCCAAGTCGGTGAACTGCCTGACAGCTTCTTCCAAGAAAAAGACCATGTCGTTCATCTTCAACCTGAGACGCTCGCCCTTCATTTCCAATTTACGGAAATCGAGCAACTGGTTTACCAGATTGAGCAGGCGGCGCGCATTATTGTAAATAGGTTCCAACTTCTTTTTCAGCTCCGGTTCGCCCGTATCGTGGATGAGTGCCCCCAAAGGCGTAAGAATCAGGGTGAGGGGAGTGCGGAACTCATGGCTGATGTTCGTGAAGAAGCGGAACTTCATCTGGTCGAGCTCTTCGCGCTGTTTCCGTTCGTTAGCTTCTTGAGCCATCCGGATTTTGAGCTGTGCCCGCCTCCGGAACCTTCTCCACGACCAGACCATCAAACCGGCAGCCAGCACGACGTACACCGCGATGGCCCATGCCGTCGCCCAAAACGGTGGCGCAATGGTAATGGTTATTTCGGTCGGTGTCTTCCCCCAAATCTTGTCCCCGTTAGCGGTGTAGACCACGAATTTGTACTCGCCGGGCTGTAATCCGGTATAGGTGGCGCGTCCGCTCCCGTCAGCCACCACCTCGTTCCACTCCTTATCGTAATTCAGCAGTTTATACTTATAGTAAGTGTGCGAAGGGTTGACATAATTCAGGCCTGAAAATTCTATCATGACGAAATTCTCGTCGTGACGGAGCCGGATTTCCGACGTTCGGTCCACGGTCTGCGTCAGAATCACATGCCCGTTGTATGCCTCATTCACTTTCAACGGGTTGTTGAACAGATAGAAACGGGTGAAGACGGGATGGTTGTCGCTTCGGTCGTATCGGATTTCCGAAGGATTGAAATAATTGAATCCGTGGGCCCCGCCGAAGAACAAAAGCCCGGACCGGGTTTTCAAAGCCGCATTCTCATAAAACTTGCCGCCCTGCAACCCGTCGGTTTCCCCATAGCTCACCACGGAAAATCCTTTCCCGGCAGGGTCTTCACGAGGTGCGATTTTACAAAGTCCGTTCAGCGTGGAAGCCCATACCATTCCTTCGTTGTCCTCCAACAAGGCCGTGACGGCATTGTTGGGCAGTCCGTCAGACTCGGTCAGCACCGTGGCCTCCTTGTGGCGAGGGTCAAACACCAAGATGCCGTCTTCCGTCCCGAACCATTCCACGCCGTGGCGGTCTTTCAGCATGCAGAAATATTTGGTGTCGGCATACCGCTGTTCTTTCAGAAAAGCCGGAATCCACACGCTGTCTTTCTGCGTGTCGTAATAGTAGATGCCGCTGTTGCCCAAAGCGGCGAACGTATGGCCGTCCACCGGATAGAAGGCATGAACCACGGCGTATGAACGGAGTTCGGGATGACGGTCGTGCAACATATAGGCAATCTTCCCCGTGGCCGGCTCGAAACGTCCGACCCCGCCGGTCACACTGGCCCAATAACGGCCTTCGCTGTCTTCGTACAAAGCACGGGATATGTTCTGGTTAGGGTCTTGTTCCCAATTCACCGTAGAACGGAGAAGGTTGCGAACCTGTCCGCCCTCGATGCAATAAAAACCGTGAAGGAAGGTGCCCACCCATATACGTCCGCCCTTGTCCTTAAAAACGGAAAGGCAAATGTCATTCGGTTCGGCCTTGAATACTTGCTCCATCGCACCGGTAGACGGCCGGAAACGGAAGAGGCCGAAAACGCCTCCGATAAGTACAGACCCGTCGGCATCCTCCAAAAAGCACCGGATGCTCTCGCTGGTGACGGACGAATAGCGGTTCACGGTGTGACCGAGAGAGAACTTCTGCATGCTGGGATGGTAATAACACAAGCCCTGAAAAAGGGTGCCCACCCATATACCCCCGTTCCAGTCGGAAAATACCGTATAAATATCGTTTTCCAATGTCCCTCCGTCGGTCAGTTCCAGTGCAGGAAGTGTGGTCACCTCGAACGTCCGGGCATCGATGATGCGGAGGCCGGATTTGGACGTGCCGACCCACACATTGCCGTCCCGGTCCAAATCCATGCACGTGAAGAAGTTGGAAAGTCCGCTTATGCCGCATGCCTCCTTCCAAGTGCGTTCCATGCGATTGTAGAAGAATAGTCCGTTGTTGTACATCAGCCAGATGTTTCCTTGGGCATCCGGATGCAGGTATATACGGTCGGTAAGCCTGTTGATGACATGCAGGAAACGTGTCTCTTGCGACACGAACTCGGCCGAAGAGTAGTCCCAGTAGCGAATCAGTCCGCTTTCATATACAATCCAACAGAGGTTCTTGTATTGCGTCATTTCCACCGGTACGCCGTATTTCCGGGTAAATTCACTGCCACCATCCTCTATGGTGCGCAAACGCCCCTGTTCCACGTCGTAGAAGGAGACGGTATTGTCTTCGGTCACGAACCAATAATTCTTGTAATCGTCTATGAACAGGTTCTTCAGCCGCCGGTTTATTCCCATGGAAGCCAACACCTCGGAGACGGAATAATCATATTGCCCGCTCTTCATGTCGAGCAAAAGCAGGTAGCCCAACTCTTTGAGCCACATCCGTCCTTCGCGGTCGTAATACTCTTTGGGCGGACGGTCGTATGCCCAAATGTATTTACGTGTCTTGTCATATGGGAATCGGTCGAACGTGGCACCGTTGTAAATGTTCAGAATGAAACCAGTCTTGATGGCGATGCAACCTTCTTCCGTCATCGTCAGGCTGCGGATTTGTCCGTCCGAAAGTCCGTCCGAAGCATCAATAAGACGGAATTTGTATTGACGGTCTTGTGCGTGGAGGCACGAGGCCAACAATAGGAACAACATCGGAACGACTGTCCTTATGGCACGCTTTCCTGCTTTTCGTTTTACGGTATCCATGGCTTTTCTTTCAAATAACAAATGATGATTAGACAAAGATAGGCAATCGGCACCACTTGACGTAGGATATTTTGGTTCAAAATATAGGTTGTTTTGTTGCATTGTGCTGAATCGGCCGTCTTTTTCGGACATTTTCCCACACGCCGTGGCTAGAAAAACATCCTTCAGGCGCATTTGGTTCAGAACGACATAAAAGATGCTTTTTTTCATCCGTCCCCGTACGGTATTTACCTGCTAACTTTGCCACGGTTCATTAAAAACATTTACCATGAAGAAAAGATACTTGATAGTCATGACGCTGTGCAGTTCGTTATGGCTGAATGCACAAAACTTCATCCATCCCGGCATGTTGCATACGCAGGCCGACCTGGACCGGACAAAAGCCAAGGTAGAAGCCGGCGAGGAGCCTTGGGCTTCCGCTTACAGGAAACTACTGACCAGCCCGCATGTCAGTTTGGACTGGAAGGCTGCTCCGGTCGAGAAAATCGTACGCGGAGGCCGGACGATTTGGGAACCCGACCCGGACAATTACCAGTTGGCTTACCGGGATGCCGCCACGGCTTACCAATGTGCGTTGGTCTGGCACATATCCGGCGATAAGGCGTATGCAGACAAGTCCGTCCAAATCCTTAATGCTTGGGCCAAGACCTGCAAGAAGGTGAGCGGAGACACGAATGCCTGTCTGGCATATGGGCTGTATGGCTACCAGTTTGCCAACGCTGCCGAACTGATGCGCGACTATCCGGGATGGGATGCCACGGACTTCGGACGATTCAAAGAATGGATGCTGAAAGTGTGGTACCACGGGGTAATCGGTTTCCTGCAAGGACGCAACGGGACACAAGACGACCATTATTGGTCGAATTGGGGCTTGTGCAACGTGCTGTGTGCGATGAGCATCGGTATATTGTGCGATGATGTCTTCATCTACAACCAAGCCACGGAGTATTATAAGTATATGGAAGACCACCGTTATGGCGAGTCGCTGCATCATTTGGTCTGGAAACTTCATCCGGACGAACGCGGTCCCTTCGGCTATTTCGGGCAGATGCAGGAATCCAACCGCGACCAAGGGCATGCTGCCATGGCGCTTGCGTTGGCCGCAGACCTTTGCGGCACGGGGCGAAACCAAGGCGATGACTTTTATGCCCTGAAGGACGACCGTATCGTATGTGGGTTTGAATACGTCAACGCCTATAATTCCGGAGTGGACGACTTGCCGAACAGTCCTTATACGAATTGTGACGGGACTTTCATGAGTATGGGAGACGGAGGACGGGGAACCAACCGTCCGGCTCAAGCCCGTATCGTGAATTACTATGAAAACATACGAGGCATAGAGGTGCCTTACTCCAGAAAGATGCTCGAAATGAACGAAAACGGTATAGACGCAGGAGGCGGATTCGGCGGAGGGAACAGCGGCGGATACGACCATTTGGGTTTCAGTACCCTGATGTGTACGCTCGACCCGTTGGAGGACAAGACTAAAGTCCCCACGGTCCTGAGTGGAAAAATCGCGTATGAAGGCCATGAAATCGACCGGCCTGACGTGAACTGTATCCCCAAAGGGGCGACCGTGACCCTGACGGCCCTATTGCCGGACGGAGAAACGGATACCGGTAAATGGGCATGGGACGATGACCCGGCATGCACTTCTTCCACACGTGACATCGTGTTGGACACTTCGCGTACCTTCCGTGTGCATTATACCAATGAAAAAGGCGTGAGCAACACGCAGTTGTTCGCCCTTCATGTGGAAGGGGAGGGATGGACCGGTAACTTTACTCCTTATTATAAAATGAACGGTACCACGGGAACAGACACGTTGATTTACGTGAAGAAATATGATGAACTGACATTTGGGATGGAGTATATTGATACTCCTGTGCGTGAATGGAAGTGGGAAAAAAGTACCAATGGGCAGAATTGGAATGCACTGAGCCACAACGAAAATCTGATGACGCAGCCGAGCGTTTCATCGAATGCTTATTACCGGGTGACAATGACCAATCAGGCCGGTGCCCGATTACAACAAACGTTCCGCGTGGAGGTGTCGGAAATAGACCCGTTCATTGCGTATGGCGACGGTAAAAACTATAGCGGGACGACCTTGGCCGTGCCACGCCACACAGCCGTGTCTTTGTACGCCTCGCCGAACTCCCTGCTCGCCCAGTCAGCCAACTCCACACGCATTTACAAGTGGATGCTCGACAAAGACACCATACAAGCCGACACATTGACTTTCCACCTGAACGATTTGGGCGGAAAAGTGGCCGATCTGAATGATACTTTGTGTGTCGGAGTGTTGGACACCTGCATGGAATACACGTTGATGTTCCACCGCGTTTCACAAACAGGCTCAAAAGCCGAAACCGTTTTGCATTTCAACCTGCCGGTATATGAGACCAATACGTTCGAACCGCAAGCCAAAGACAGTTTTTATATTAAAGACCCGCAAACCGGCCGGTATTTGAGGAATACGGATGCCACGTTCACCGGTCTGGACGAAACCGACGACCAGTCTTTTTTGTGGAGGATACGTCCCATGCCACTTTATGGAGACCGTTACATGTTTGTCAGCCAAACGGATAACAATAAACATTTGTCTGACGAGGGGACACTGACTACAAAGAATGATTATTCCAAACATTCTTTCAATCTCTTCCGCAAATATTCGGATGAAGACCTGTATGCCATCGGTCTTTCTTCGACCGCAGGCTCAGGTTTTCTCGAAACCGATGCCGACGACCCAGCCTTAAGCGTAACTAAAGGAAGCGTGTTTTCGGAATTTCCTTTCGTCATAATCCGGAAAGTACAACCGAACGACCCTGACGGTATCAAAGACTGTCGGAACGAAACAGAGTATACCGTAAATCCCATCGTCAGCTATTCCTGCCACGGGCAAGAGTTGTACTTGAAGAGCAAAGAAGCCGGAATATTACGTATTTACTCGTTATCCGGCGTGCTTCTGCAAACGGAAACCTGCGAAATGGGTGACAACCATATACGTCTCCTCTTTCGGAACAAGGGGATATGTATCGGATTATACGCTACTTCTACGGACAAACGCCAGTCCATTAAAATTACAAGAAATAGCGTCATATAGAAAAATTGTTCATAAGTTGCTCGCATCAAACTGATGCGGTAGGTATGAGTTTTGCCCCTAAGGTAGAGATTGCTTTCAGATAATAACGACAAAAAACGACCGATTCCCTTATGAACATACATAAAGAATAGACCTGTGCAATGGATGCACAGGTCTATTTCTTTAATTATTGCAATCAAATGGATTTGAATCAATCTTCGATGGCAGCCTGCGCCGCAGCCAAAAACGCTTATCTATCAACTGGCTACATGGTGTTGTTAAACAATTCTACAACAACTCATCACTCCGTTCATAAAATATCTCGCCCACACGGTCTATGTGCTCTCTAATCGGAGTACCGGCATTCTTGTTGTAATCCACCAAGTCCACCTTGTAAAGCAGTCCCAAATCTTCGATTCGGATGTTTATGTCCATCAACTCTTCAAAAGGGATGATTCCATCGCCTGTTATCGCCAAATCAATATCTGATCCTTCTTTGTAGTTCCCTTTTACCCGTGACCCGAAAATTCGGACTTCACGTATGTCATGGAATTGCCGGAACACTCCGCATAGTCCGGAAATCACGCTGTCACTTAAACCGTATCTCATAATTCACTTTCTTCTATCCGTACTTTCTCCTTGGCAAGTTTGTCATCAAGCTCTTTCAATAAAGGAGCAAATGATTCATAAATCTGCCGTGCCACTTCCTCTGCTTCGCCCTCATTGTATGTATGTGATGTGGTAACTCGTGCCATGGCCATTCTCCGCCAACCGTCATGGTTTTCAATTAACCCATCTTCAAAGGCTTTCTTCAACGTGCCGTTAGGCCCTTGCATAAACTCGTAGCCTTTGTACTTCAGCAGGTCTTGGAGCACTTTCCATCCGAGTTCAAAAGTGTATTCAAACCGTTGTATGAGACCTTCCATCTCCAACTCTGACAACTTCTCGGGTTCAATGCCGGACTCCGTAACCTCCAAAATACGTTTGCAAGCACGGTGGTAATTATCGTATCGCTGCATCCAGCGTATGTCTTGTTCCATGATTCTTTATTTGATTGATATTGTGCCATTTAAATTACATATATTGTCCAACATAATATGCGTTAGGTGGAAAATGCAGTCAATAACAAAACCTGCACGCTCTACGGCCTATGAATTTTGCATCCTCCTTGCTTATCTTCTCTATTGTTCCACTACATCTTCTAAGTCCTTTACAATCATCTGACTTGTGGTATGCTTCTGATTGCGGTCCGGTACAGATGTAGACATCACCGTCAGAACATCCGACCAATAGGGTGAAAGTACATAATGATAATATTAATGTTTTCATTAATTATTGTCTTTGATGTAAATTTCAATGTAATCTTCTACGGGAATACCCATATTATGCGCTTTTTTTACAATAGAGTTTTCGTTAGTCAGTTCCCAATATAAATCCTTCACCTCTTTATGATTAGGATAATGATGCCTATATGTAATATACAATTCATACATAGGCATAAAGATAGGGTTAACCAATATCATCAAAGCATCTTTAGTTTTAGTATTGGATATTTCCCATCCATCCAATGAATTAATTATGTCACATACGCTTCTGTCCTTATTTATTAATGATTGAATCTTCCTAATTCTTCTCACATTAGGATTAAACAAGAAATACCAAAATGCAATGATGATTGCGCTGCAAATAACGATTGCTACCATAACTTAAAATTGTTTTTATTAATACTTTAATTCCTATTTAAATGTTCCTCCATTTATTCTTCATTTTCTTCCCTCCATTATTTTTTATAAACTCCTATATTTTAGCTAATTAATTTATAAGTCCAATTAAACTCAGAACGGTAAATGCAACTAGTAGTAGGGGAGATAACATCATGCCGACAAGATTCGTTTGGAAGAAAATAGCAGTAATACTTCCTACTATCATTGCAACAAAACCAGTTATAATTGGCTGATACCACGTGAATTGCCAAAAACTCCATATCAGAAATGCGTAATGAAGCAAATACCCTATACTTCCAGAAAGCCCCATTAATAACTTTATCTTATAAGACGAACCACGAAAGTTTGAATCTATGGCTAAACAATGATAAGCAAATACTCCGATTAGCCCAATATACACAAGCGTTATCATTTTCTTCCCTCCATTAAAATTTGAATCAATCTTTCTTTTTCAGACACTAACTCCTCCAAATGATGTATCCGCTCTTGGAGTAGGGCGGTTTCGTTTCCGGCAACAACGTTCCTATTATTGTTTCCGCTTACAGCCACAGAACCGTCGCCGGAGGCAATGGCAGAACCATTTGTTTTCAGCATTTCGCCTTCACCTGTAAGAAGCCACGTTGTATTTAATTCAGGGAAAGCTCTCTGAATATCTAATAAGCATCTTTTCCCAACTGAATTTTTAATCTTGTGGACGTACCCATTGGACAATCCACTAATTCTTTCAAAATCAGATATTGAAATCTTTTTTGAAGATATAAAATCAAATAATCTACTTCGCACATCCATACCTCAATATTAAATAAAAGTTAATTACCACTGAGTTTTCAGTGAGTTTTCTTTGTTTATATGACCGTATTCTCTATCTTTGCACCGCAAGGCAATAAGAATTGCTCTGCAAGTCTCTAAGTTTAAATTACAAAGATAACGCATATTATGTTGAATTCAAAGCAAATGGAAGTAAAAAAGTACCCTTTAGTAAAAAAAGTATCTATCACCGACACGCTACTCCTCATCCCCCACGGTTCCGTAGCCCGTTACAGTTACCGCGACATGTACCTCACCAGCGTGCGTTCCGCAGTCACCCGTCTCAACCAGTTGGCCGGGAAAGAAGAATTCAGTGTAACGGTCTACAACAACGGAGAAGAGTTCGATGTCGCACGGAAATAAGGAATGAAAGGAGGATAAATAGATGAGTCCGCTTCAAGTTCATTCATGCCACACATAATCATTAATTTTTAAGTTACCGCCACAAAGTTAATGATTTTCCCACGAAGCCAAAGCCTTCCAAGCCCGGGTGAGCTTACCGGGGTGGGAACGAAAGAAACAATAAGAATGATGAAGTCATGAAAAGGATTACCCTAAGCTCCCTTGACGAGCTTTATTCCCGGATGGGGTCGTTGGAAGCCGAAAAGGCCGACATCATATCCGTGAAAAAAGAATATGGGCGGTATACCATAGCATACCGTTCAATGGCCGAATCCGAACAGGACGAGATATTGGCTGACTACGAACGCCTCCTCCGGATGGAAAAGCGCATAAACACCTATCCCGACCTGCGCAGGGCAGTCCGGGCGGCCATGGAACACGAAGATGGGCTAATCAATATCTTCCTTGCTCGGCACAATGGATCCTTGCAAGGAAACTCTCGACAGTCTCATTCAGCACAAGACGGTCATCATGGGCAGACATGATAAGTTTGCAATGTTCCCCATCCTTTTCTATGGCATAGATGAATGACAGGTTGATGTACTCGTATAGATGGATGGAATTTACCAACTCCACTTTGATGAACTTACTCATATTCATTGACTTTTTGGTTTGACAACGTAAAGTTAATGAAAATCCCGTGAAGGAAAGCCTTCCAAGCCCGGTTGAGCTTACCGGGACGGGAACACAAGAAAACAATAAAAAGAATACAGACATGGAAAAGACATTCGCCATTGCGCAACTCATCATCGCCGCCCTGATGTTCCTCTGCGTCACCGCAGGCGCGGCAGCCCACATCCTGACGGGGCATGCCGCCTCGATCCCCGGCCTCTTGGTAAGCCTCGTGTTCATCATCCTCTCATGGAAAATGCTCCGCATATCCTATGAGGAACTGCGTGGAACCCGTTAAAACACACCGGCCATGCTCACCCTCGAATTTCCTGACAAGTCCGTTTCCTACGCCACGTTCGTCCGCGACGTGGCCGCCGAAGTGGTGCGCCAAATCAAAGAACAGCGCGACGACCCCGAAACCGTAAGCCAACGCAAGGCTTACGCCATGTTCGGGCGCGGAAACGTGGACCGGTGGCGCAGGCAAGGGAAGATAACGCCTTACAAACGTCCGGGCAAGGTTGAATATTTTGTCAGTGAATTGAGGAAAGCACAACAGGCCACACAAGACTATTTCGATTTATAACCTATAAACGTACAAGATTATGAACAACAATGAAACATTAAACCAGGCACAAGCCATCCAGTCGCTCAAATCCACGGAAGTGATACGCAACGACTACGTCCGCGGGCAGTTCATCTCCGTCTACAACGCCATCTGGAAAGAGGGTGGGGAAGCGGCATACGAACGCGAAGCCATGTACTTCAACAACCAACTCCGCGACAACGAACGCCTGCGTGCATGCACCGGCATGTCCGTCTTCTTTGCCTTCATCGACCTTGCCGTACGCGGGCTCACGCTCGAACCGGGCTCGCAGTCATTGTGCTACCTCCTTCCCCGCAACTACTGTGTAGGCAAGAACCCACAGGGCAGCAACGTCTACGAGGCACGCTGCAACCTCACCATTTCCGGCTACGGAGAACTCGTGCTCCGTGCAAAAGCCGGGCAGATACTCCATGCCGACAACCCCGTGGTTGTCTATGAAGGCGATGAATTTGCTTTCGGAGAAAAGGAGGGCCGCAAGTACGTCAACTACTGCTGCCGCATCCCGCGCTCCTCCAACCGTATCATAGCCTGCTTCCTGAAAATTACCCGGCCGGACGGAACGGTCGACTACTCCGTCATGACGGAAGCCGACTGGAAACGCCTGTCCGACTTCTCCGGCAAGGCAAACCGTTATTGGGACAACACTGAAAAAAGATACGTGGAAAATCCCAACCAGCTTTACACCTCCTGCGACGGGCAGATTGACATCGGCTTCCTCAAGGCCAAGTGCATCAAGCACGCATTCAAGAGCTATCCCCAAATAGCCATCGGGAAGGGCACGCAGCTCGAAAGCGACGTGGTCACGGACCCGCAGCCCGACTTCGACCCGTACGGGGGAATGGCAAGCGGAACGCCACAGCCCCGGCCGGAGGAAGAAAAGACATTCGCCCCGGCACCCGACATGTCCGCAGGGGTGACGATAGACCCGGCTGCAAACGGGAATAACGACGACACGTTCTGACCATGCCCCCGGAAGAATGTGTTTCATGCCCCAAGAGCCACAAAGGCATCAACGGGCTGCATTGTGACAAACTACACCGATATATCAACTATGCGGACACCGCACCGTGCCGTCCGCAACAAAACAAAAACAATATGGACAATAACGATTTGGCTATCATCAAGCCTGAAAACATGAAAGAAATAATGCTGGCCGCCCCCCAGTCCTATGAACTTAATAAAAAGTCGCGGGACAACTGCGTGGATTTCGGCCGGAACATTCTCGATATGATTAACCGGCAAGGCATGGACGACGGGCTCGACAGTCAGGCGGCCACATTTATCGAGAAAGCACGCCGTACCGTCAAGGCCATGAACGAACGCCGCTCCCCCGTGACCAAGCTGTTCGACCAGGTGCGCACGGCATTCACGACCATCGAAAACGACATCGACCCCTCCAAATCCGGCACCATTCCCCATCAGTTGCAGCAGCTCCGCAACCAGTACGCGGCCAGAAAACGAGCCGAAGAGGAACAGCTCCGCCGGGAAGCCGAGGCACGCCGTAAGGCGGAAGAAGCACGCCAAAGGTTCCGGCAGGACGTAGAGGACGATTTCAAGAGGCAATTCCAACAGCTTGTGAATGAAAACATCGACAAGTTGACCGCAACAGACAACAATGTCACGCTTGACACCTATGAACAGTCCCTTGCATTCATCAAGGGATTCGACAAAGAGCTTCCTTCCGGCTGGCTTGCCAATCTAAAATCTTGTGCCCGCATACCTGTGGGCATGGATATTTCCGAAGTGAAAGCTGTGGAAGATGACACTAAACAACGGCTTGGCAAACAATTCTCCGAGCAGTATGCTTTCGAGGTGGGTCAGACGGCGGATTATATTCTCGACCGCCTGCCCTCCAAGAAAGCCAACTTGGAAAAGATAGTGCAAGCCAATGCCGAAGAAGCAGCACGCATCAAGGCGGAAATGGAAGCACGTCAAAAAGCCGAGGCACAGCGTATTGAAGCGGAACGTGCCGCACGCGAGGCCGAAGAAAGACGCAAGGCTGAAATGGAACGGAAAGCCGCTGAAATGACATCACTGTTCGACAGCCAGGCCGTTGCGGCCGCTTATGCCCCTAAAACGAAAGTCACAAAGAAAATCAACCTGCTCAACCCCGAAGGCATCATGCCCATACTTTCCTTGTGGTGGAGCAAAGAGGGCTGCACGCTCTCTGTGGATGAGCTTACCAAAATGTTCAAGAAGCAAATCGCATTTTGCGAGAAACTCGCCAACAAGGAAGACTTGACAATCAATGATGAAAGCGTTGAATACGTGGACGAAGTTAAAGCCAAATAATCATGAACCACAATCCCGATGAATACTACAATCGTACGGAAGTCTCGAACTCCGACCTCACAGCCCTTCGGGACATACTGCATCCCCGGCAGCAGTTCGGCGACCGTGAGGCGGCGTTCCGCTTCGGCACGCTGGTCGATGCCCTCATCACCGAACCGGCCCGTGTGGACTACTACCGCTTCACCGTGGACGATGTGCAATATGCCGAAGATGAGTTCCGCCACGCATACGAAATGCAACGTTCCCTCCGCATGGAGGCGCGCCGGGATGCCTTCCTCTCAAAGGTTCTCGAACTGGCCGACACGCAACGCTTCATGGTGAACCAAGCCCAGCAGTTCGCTTACCTGGAATATCCCTTCTGCCTTGACACCCGTTGCAAGTGGGACTGGTATCTGCCGGACTTCGGCTTTGGCGGCGACTTGAAAACCACCTTTGCCAGCTCGCAGCAGGAGTTTGACGAAGCGGTCGACTTCTTCGACTGGGACCGTAGCCGGGCATGGTACATGGACATCGCCCGCAGCGACCGCGATTTCATCTACGCCATAAGCAAAAAGAACTGCAAGGTGTTCAAGAAGTTCATCAGCCGTGGCGATGAGATATACAACCGTGGCCGGGAGAAGTATGAGGAGCTGGCCTTCCAGTGGTGGCTGTTAACCCCTAAAAACATAGCGTGATATGGACATCTATTTCCGTGTTACCCCCTATGGCCTTGTGCCGCTCTATGAGAGCGATTACGACCTGAAGAAACGTCTGCGTGTCGGATCCACCGTACGTTGCCGTGTCAGCCAACCGCGCAACTACGAGTTTCACAAGAAGTTCTTTGCACTCGTCCGGCTGACGTTCGACAACCTGCCTGTTCCGCTCGTCGAGCGGTGGAACATACGCAGTGTGGACGATATACTGCGCCGCTTCAAGCGCGACCTCGGATATTTCACGTCGTCAGTCAACGAGCTTGGCGAACGTGAGATAGAGTACCGCAGCATATCCTTCGCGGAGATGGATGAACATGAATTCGAAGCGTTCTACGAAAATTGCATCAACCTCGTGCTCTACAAGTACCTGTCCGGCACCGACCGGAAGGACTTGCTCGAAGAAGTTGAACATTTCCGTTAAGCGAGGGCAGAGGGGGCTTGCCCACTTTGCCAAGTGCAGGAAGTGTAGAATCAGATTCAAAAATTCAAATAACCTGAAAATTATGGAAAGAGCAGGAATATATTTCTACATGCGCCGCGGACGCACATTCCGCATCTACCGCCGGTACGACAACGAAGATGGAACAAGCGGAACCGCCGCACCCGTGGCCGGAGAACACATCTTTTACACCCAACAGGATGCCCGGAATCGTGTGTGCGAGCTCAACGGATGGAGGCCAAAGAAATGACTGCGGATTTAAAACACCATCTCCGCGTCGAGCCTTACCCTTACCAACGAGAGGGTATCGCCTACGGCTTGGACAAGAAACGCCTCATTATTGGTGACGAACCGGGCTTGGGCAAAACCCTGCAAAGCATCGGTATTGTAGACACGGCAGACGCATACCCCTGCCTTGTCATCTGCCCCTCCTCGCTCAAGATAAACTGGCAGCGTGAGTTCGAAAAGTTCACCGACAAAAAGGCACTCGTTCTCGACAACTCCACACGGACTACATGGCCGTATCTCCTGAAAATGGGGATGTTCCATGTGGCTGTGGTAAATTACGAGAGCCTGCGTAAGTTCTTTGTATGGGACATCAAGGGCGGCAAGTCCTTCCGCCTCAAAGACGTGGTATTCTGTCCGCAGATAAAGATGTTCCGAAGCATCATCATCGACGAAAGCCACCGTGTCAAAGACCCCTCCGCCCAGCAGGCCATCTTTACCAAAGGGCTGTCCGTGGGCAAGGAATGGATAATCCTGTTGTCCGGAACGCCGGTGGTCAACCGTCCGGCCGACCTCATCTCCCAACTGTCTATTATGGGGCGTCTCGTGTCCGATTTCGGAGGCCGTTCCGCTTTCCTTCAGCGATATGGCGGTGGCGATGGCAAGAGGGAGAACAAACCACGCAGGTTTGCCCGTACGGAAGAGGAGAAGATTCAGCAACAGATTGAACGGGAAAAAGAGGAAGAAGAAAAACGTCCCCGTAATCTCGGCGAGCTTTCAGCCCGCCTCTACGGCACCTGCATGATACGCCGTGAGAAAGCAAAGGTCCTGTCCCAACTGCCCGACAAGACCCGCATCGACCTCTACGTCGAAATCTCCAACAGTGCAGAATACAATCTGGCAGCTTCCGACCTTGCCGCCTATCTGCAAGCCTATACCCAATGTACCGATTGGGAGATACGTCGCAAGATGCGTATGGAGGCTTTGGTCCGCTTTATGACATTGCGCCAGCTTGCAACGCTCGGCAAGGTAGCACAGGCCGTGGATTTCATCCGCACGTTCCTCGAAAACGGCAAGAAACTCATTGTCTTCTGCTCGCTCCATGAGGTTGTCGACCAACTGCTGAAGTTCTTCCCCAAAGCGGTTACAGTCACCGGGCGCGACACGGGGGTAAACAAACAGGCATCCGTCGATGCCTTCCAGAACAATCCCGATGTGCAGTTGATAATCTGCTCCATCAAGGCGGCCGGTGTAGGCCTTACGCTCACGGCTTCCTCCAATGTGGCTTTCATCGAATTGGCCTGGACGTATGCCGACTGCTGTCAGTGCGAAGACCGTGCCCACCGCATAGGGCAGAAGGACAATGTGACGTGCTACTACCTGCTTGGCAGGGGGACAATAGACCAGACCGTCTACTCGCTCATTCATCGTAAGAAGTCCATTGCCGCCGAGATAATGAACGCTGACGATGACATACCTACTGATGAAATGTATTTTAATGAATTGGTATCAATATTCTTAACAAACAGGAATTATGGAAGTGTGCAAGACTGACATGCGAACGGTTATCAAGTATTTGGATGACGCCGAAAAGCTATATGGAAGCCAGCCGGGACAGCGTTCCATTTGCCGGGCATGGGCAATACGAAGATTGATTAGAAAACTGAATAAAAAACTTTCAAAACATGAAGAAAATGACGAAACAAGAAATCATTGAGCAAATCACGGAGCAAACAGACTTGCGACGCTCCGAAGCCAAAAAGGCTGTTGAAAGCATGATGGACATTCTCTCACAGGCTTTCGCAAAAGGCAATAACGTGTACCTCCGTGGATTCGGCACTTTTATGGTACGGCAAGCCAAGGAGAAGAAGGCGCGTATTGTCGCCACGGGGGAGGAATGTATTGTTCCGTCCCACCGTACCGTGAGATTCAAACCCTGTATCGAACTTAAAAACAAATTGAAATGAGACTGTTTGAATGTGGCATCCGCTACGAAAAGACGTTGGAAAACGGGATGCAAAAGAAAGTGACGGAATTGTTATATCGTAGATGCCCTGTCATTCACAGAAGCAGAAATGCGTATCAGTGCAAATATGAAACTTTTTATCAGTGGTGAGTTTGAGGTGGTTTCCGAGAAAATCACCAAATACTCCGAACTGGTGGAAACAGCCGACGGTGACAAGTGGTACAAGGCCAAAGTAAATTTCATCACGCTCGATGAAAAAAGCGGGGTGGAGAAGAAACAGGCTTTCTTCTACCTTATACAAGCAAAGGACATTGACCACGCACGTAAGCGTCTCAATGAATACATGAAAGGTTCCATGGCCGACTGGGAGTGCGAGGCTTTACAGGAAACAAAGATTATGGACGTGTTCGCCTACAAGGTGGAAGAGCAAAAGGGCAGGGAGGAAGACTTGGAGAAGATATGCGCAAACCCCGGAATCCAGAAAACCGCAAAAAGGTTCATCGACAGCATACCCGATGGTCAGAAGGTGACAATCAGTTCGCCCGGATGCGAAGATGTGGTCATAGATAAAACACACGGCCATGAAGAAGATGACGCTTGACGAACTGTTGGCCGCAGCCAACAAGCCATCCGCAAGGAGGAACAAAAGGGGCGTAACGCCCCAGGAACACCGCTTGCAAGTGGCCTGTGTGCAGTGGTTCAACCTCAAATACCCCCATTTGAAGGGACGGCTTTTCGCTGTCCCCAACGGTGGCCGGCGCGATGCAGTGACCGGCGCGATGCTGAAAGACGAAGGCGTGGTGGCTGGAGTGTCCGACCTCGTCCTTCTGAAAAGGAACCGGTGTTTTGGCGCGTTGCTCATCGAAATGAAGACGCTCAAAGGTCGTCAAAGGGACAGCCAGCGTTGGTGGCAGTCGGTCATTACCGAAAACGATGAGTACAAATACGTGGTATGCCGCTCCTTTGACGGATTCATCCGCGAAGTGGAGCAGTACCTGAACGACACAGAATGATATGGACAAGAGGGAAAACAACTATTTCAGCCATGACAGTAATGCACGAAACAGCGACAAGCTCATTCGGCTGCGCATGCGCCACAGGGCCGCCGGTTACGGTGTCTATTTCATGATCCTTGAACGGCTGAGGGAAGAGCCGGGTTACATGAGTGCCAAAGATTATAATATGATAGCCTTTGACCTTCGTGTGGATGCCTCCCTGATAAAATCCGTGGTAGAGGATTTCGGGTTATTTGTCTTTACCGAAGACGGTAAGTACTTCTACTCCGAAAGTTTCAACCGGAGAATGGCCATAAAGGATGAAAAGGCGAAAAAGCAATCCGAAGCCGGGCGTAAGGCTATGGAAAAGAGATGGAAAAAGGATTCTGGGAAAAGAGAAGACGATAACCTGCTTATAAGTAACTTATCCGAAAACGATAACCTGCTTATAAGTAAGCCATCCGAAAATGATAACAAGGAAAGTAAAGAAAAGGAAAGGAAAGTATATAATACACAAAAAGAAAAAGAAACAAACACGTGCGAAGAGCCTGAAATGTCCGTGGAGGAAAAATGCCACATGACCTTCAAGTACTTCAACGACATGACCGTCTACTACAACAGTGCCATCAAGCCCGTGAAAGTGCTCACCGGGGAGCGCATGAGGAAGCTCGAAGAGGTCGTCCGCCGCTACGACCGCAACCAGATAGCTTCCGCCATACGCAACGCCATGAACAGCGATTTCCTCAACGGGCGCACGTCCCGGCGCAAGCTCCCCGCCGATTTCGATTGGATATTCGAAGAACGCAATTTCACAAAAATATTTGAAGGAAGTATATGAACCACAATTCTAAAAACCATTGGACGCCGGCCGAACTTCATTTCTTGGAAAAGAACTACGGCTTCATGCCCACACACGATATTGCCGTGTATTTGTCCCGGCATTCACTCAGTTCCATCTACCAGAAGGCATCCGCTTACGGCCTGACACAGAAATATCCGGAAGCCAAAGAATACCATTCCCCAAAATTCCGTAACATGACTGTCATGGAACAAGCTTATGAGATGGGGATGTCGTATTCGGCCGTGTGGGCTAACCGCAGGAAAAAAGTGGTATGACAATTTATTTTGAATAAGAAAATGATAGAATTATGCCAATAAGTGAAGTATATAACACGGACTGCATGGAATACATGAAATCTATTCCTGACAAGTTCTTTGACCTGGCCATCGTTGATCCTCCTTATGGGATTAATGCCCCGAATATGAATATGGGTACCAACATGAACCGTAAACATGGAGGTTATAATGGTGAAAGCGTTGCGCAGAGATTGAAGAAGGGACGTTTGAATAGGGGTGCCGGAAAGTTAAAAAGCAGGGCATTAAACATGATGTCATGTGATTGGGATTTTTCTCCCCCTTCCAAAGAGTATTTTGATGAATTGTTCAGGGTCAGCCGGAACCAGATAATATGGGGAGGCAATTACTTCAATTTACCACCGAGCCGTGGAATTGTCTGTTGGGATAAGATGCAACCGTGGGAAAACTTCTCCCAAGTTGAATTGGCATGGACATCTTTCGATTGTCCGGCTTCCCTCATCCGTCTATCCAATACCGGTGGAGCTAACAAAGAAACAAAGATTCATCCTACACAGAAGCCAGTTGCATTATATCACTTCTTGCTGAAAAAGTTCGTCCGTTCCGGTAATAGGCTCCTCGACACTCATTTGGGTAGTGGGAGCAGCCGGATAGCCGCTTACAAAATGGGCTTTGATTTTTGGGGAACCGAGATAGACAAAGAATATTTCGATGCGCAGGAAAAACGCTTTCGAGAAGAATGTCTGGGCGAAGTGAGACTGAAAAACGGCGATGTATATGTACAAAAAGAACTGTTTGAATTATGAATATAGGTCTATTGGCTGTAGATAGCAATTATCCAAACCTTGCTCTTATGAAGATAAGTGCATGGCACAAAAATCAAGGCGATAGGGTGGAATGGTATAACCCGTTCGAACACTATGATAAATTGTATATGGCAAAAGTATTTTCATTTACGGAAGATTACCATCAATACATAAACAATGCGGATTGCATAGAGAAAGGTGGAACAGGATATGATATACAGAAGTTTCTGCCGGAACAAATCAACCGGATGCAACCTGATTACAGCTTATACCCCTCCATAGACCATAAAACAGCCTACGGTTTTCTTACACGTGGTTGCCCCAATAAATGCAAATGGTGTGTCGTACCCAAAAAAGAGGGAAACATACGGCCTTATATGGACATCGAGGAAATAGCCATAGAAGGGCGAAAAAATATTATTCTCATGGACAATAATATACTTGCTTCCGATTACGGATTAGGTCAGATAGAAAAGATTATCCGTTTGAATTTACATGTAGATTTTAATCAAGGATTAGACGCACGATTAGTTACGGATGATATTGCAAAACTATTAGCTAAGGTCAAATGGATAAAACGTATAAGATTCGGCTGCGATACACCAAAGCAGATAGTTGAATGTGAACGCGCCACGGCTTTAATAGAAAAGTACGGTTACAAGGGTGAATATTTCTTTTATTGCATCCTTCTTGACGATTTTAAAGAATCATTTAATCGAGTGAATCATTGGAGAAATAAAGGATGTAGGTACCTACCACACGCCCAACCGTATAGAGATTTAAACAACCCACGGCAAATCCTTCCTCAATGGCAAAAGGACTTAGCAGGATGGGTGGATAAAAAGTGGATATTTAGAACTTGCGAGTTTAAAGATTTTGAGCCACGAAAAGGATTCAAGTGCAAAGAGTATTTTAATAAAATGATATAAAAAGAAATGAAGTACGCATTACGAAACCAAGAAATAATTATGTATAGTCCGGAGTACGTGACAGAGCACATTTTGAAAAGCCTTAATTCCTATTTTGGCAAACAAGATAATAAACGTATTATAGATGATATTTCACAAGAAGAATATGTAGGCTCCAATGGAACACATTATCCGCTATTGAGAATAAACGACCTTGCGGATGAGAATGCCATGTTGGAATTTGCTGTTGTAGATAGGTACCAAGATGTATTTGAACTGTGCTTTTTAGGACGCATGAAAGGATAAAACAATGAAAAGAAAAGATATTAAAATGAGAAAAATAAATACCGTACAGGATTTGATAAATGAACTGATGCTTATATATAATAAGGATGCGGAGATAAACATCGTTCTGAACACAGGGGGCTATGAAACCCTGTTTACTCCAGACCTATTCGATTTTTCAATTATAGATTACACGGATGTACATCCTGACGACGGGGAGAAGGAGAATAGAGTTGTGTTACAAATGTATCGTTGAGAAGAAAATATAAAAGGATATTACTTATGACAAAGGAACAGATTGAAAAAGCGGGAAAAATCTATATTGAGAACCTTTTAGATGACCATATAGATTATACCATAATTAATAACGAAGAAGATAATTATGAAGCTGGGAGAAATCATGCGCTTTATGAATTTGGTGCGGATATTTTCAAAGCTGGTGCAGAATGGATGGAAAAAAATTCGTGGATAAGCGTAAAAGAACGTTTGCCGGAAGAAGGACAGCGTATTTTAGTAGGATTCTTGTTTTACTATAAATATTATGATAGGGAGGCAGAATCACGTAGGTATATAGATATATTTACATATAAAAATGGCGTGTGGGTTAGTGATAATGGGGAATCCTATCCGGGGAAGGAACTTACAAGGCGAGATATTAAAGTTATATGCTGGCAACCTATTCCTTCTTTTGATGAAATATTAGAAGCTAATAGAGACGTTTTGGAACGTATTAAATACAAATCTAAACCAACTTGTATTAGAGATAAAGATAAGACATGTCGTAAATGCCATGAATGTGATGTCGATGTAATGAATCCAACACGTTCAAATTATTAATGAGAAAGGAAGTAAATTATGACAAAAGAACAGATTGAAGAAGCAGCAAAAGAATATTCTGGGTTAACTGATAATCCAAAAGATTCAGATTCGAGAGAGAAAGGCTCTTTGTGTATTGCGTTTAAAGATGGTGCCTACTGGCGCATCAACTCCGTATGGCACGACGCAAGCGAACAACCCAAAGACAGGAACGCCCAATGCCTCGTAGAGGTAAAATCAGGAGGTAGTAGTTTTTTTCTCCTCAGTCAATTTTATCACAGTGGCGGATTCTCATTTATGTACGGAATAAGTGACATACAACCGAAGCGTTGGGCATACACCAAAGACTTACTACCTAATACGGAGGGCTGAAAAATGTTAGACATACTGAATTTTATATTCCAAGACTTTTTTCATTGGCTTGGTACGGTAATACTCATTATTTGTATTCCCTTTCCATTTAGCCATAATAGTTTCATTAATATCAAAAACGAAAACAAGGAGGATTGACTTATGAAAGTAACAATTAACAAACAAGTAGAAGCAAAATTATTAAAAGTTGATGCCACAGTCCGTTACTGGCAAGACAGCGAAATTAACGGTGCGAAAGATTATGATTGCGAAGAAGAACCGAATGAGCCTAAAATGCCCTGTACTGAGTATATCGGAGAACAGAATGGATATTTACGGGCATATAACTGGCATTGGAAACCGGTTATTGATATAGATAATGGTCTAATAATAAATTGGACGGAAGAGGTTACAGCTTCCATTCATTATAAGGTGTGCGATGAATTTCAGTGCGATATTATTGATGCTGAGAACAATGCCATTCTCTCTTATGAGGGATATGTTCCTCGTTGCATGTGTCCTAAAGAAAATGGATATGGGGATTATATCATTATGGATATTGATGGGCATGGGGTTATTAAAGGTTGGAAACCGGAACTTGTACTAAGGATATTGGAAGAAAAGGAGGATTGAACAATGAAAACAATAACCATCAAACAGCCGTGGGCGAGTCTTATCGCTCATGGTATCAAAGACATTGAAAATCGGACTTGGCCGTGTCCTAAGAAATACATCGGACAAAGGGTATTAATACATGCCGGCCAGAGAACAGCCAGCTTTTGGGATAGCACGCCAGAAATATACAAAATAGCGGATAATTTTATTTCTGAAATATCAAAATCTGGTACAGATTGGAGCCGTTATCCTCATGGATCCATCATCGGCTGTGTAACAATAGCCGATTGCGTGCAGAACCATCCATCTATTTGGGCAGAGAAAGGAGTATGGAACTGGGTACTGAAGGATGCGGTTCTATTTGACAAGCCGATTGAGAATGTGAAAGGAAAACTTGGTTTTTGGGAACATAACTTAGAGCAAACAATATGAATTTTAAAAATCAAATATCAACAAGCAGGGAACAGTCGGAAAGGCTGCTCTCGCTGGGCTTAAAGCCCGAAACAGCAGACATGTGTTATATAGACGATTTTCTTTTAAGTTTAACTGACGAAGAAATGCAAGATTTACCCTCTTGGAGCCTTAGCCGGTTGCTGGATATAATGCCGGAATCCATATTCATAAAGAGTGACCGGCGAGCTTTAAAACTGTATCCTCCGGTTGTCGCCTATGTATATGATAATGGAGCTGCTTTTTTTGATTCCATGAATATATTTGAAAACATTATTGACATGATAGACTGGCTCATCCAAAACGGACACTTCAATAAGGAATATTTAAAACAAGAATAATATGAATTTGAATGAATGGCGCGACCGTGCCTACAAAACCGCCTGCGAACACGGATGGCACGAGGAAGAATATAGTAATGAACACTTTTTATGCTTGGTCATATCCGAACTGATGGAAGCCGTGGAAGCTGACAGGAAAAGAATGCACGCATTCAGGACACCATTTGAAGATTTTATATGTCGTTTCACAAAAGGCCCGGAGCATGCTTACAAGGTCGCTTTTGACGAATACATCAAAGATTCCGTGGAGGACGAACTTTCCGATGCTGCCATCCGATTGTTTGACTTGTGTGGACTTCGAGGTATAACTATTGATTTTCAGGAAAATGAAATTTACGAAGCAACGGAAAGTTGTAATGGAGAATCATTCACCGAAAGCATATACGCCATCGCCACAATTCCGATAAGGTTTGAATACGAATACGATTATTCTTTCGACAAACAGATAAACAGCATGCTGTTGGGCATTATAGGACTTGCAAACTATCTTGGCATAGACCTTATGTGGCACATCGAACAGAAAATGAAGTATAACGAACTCCGTCCGTATAAACACGAAAATAAAAAGTATTGAGCATGAAAGCAAGAATAAAATCAAACGGGCATATAGTGAATGTCCACGAAACGGGAGAGCGCGTGATTAGTAAAAACGGTATCGAACGAACATATATAAGCGATGATTGCAGTGGAATTTACTATTCCCAGTCGGAACTTGAATTTTTACAAACCAACGACGAAGACACCATCGACTGGAATCAAGTCCGCATACAGGCGGCCATAGCGGCCATGCAAGGAATACTAAACGATGAAGAAGAAGTTGGCTATGCTTGTTCCGAAGCAACATATAAAGAGAACGAGAAACATACAACACCTATAGCTGTTGCTCGATTTGCGGCAGCTTGTGCCGATGCTCTGGTGGCAGAGCTAAAAAAGAAAGGAGATGAGAGATGAGTATTGCAGAAGACATCGTATATGGGCGTTGTTGCCAACTTTGCGGGGTGTACTTTGAACACCCACACGATCATCCCGTCGTATGCAAAAGTTGCTACAGAGAACTCAAAAAGGAAAAAAAAGGCTACCAGTTAGCCGTACATGACGAATTATAAAAGACATAAAACATGCAAACAACAGTATTAAAAGAAATCATCGCCTTTCTATTGGGGCGTAAATATTATGCTAATATCGTAGGAACAAAGGGCATGGAAAAAAAGGAAATTTGTTCGTATATTTTTCGAACGAAACAAGAAGCCGAAAAGCATCGGGACGAATTATCCACCACACTCTCGTTCAACTATATTGAGACAATTTCTTTTCGCTCACGTAAGGAGTATTGATTTTATTAACCACCGTAGCTGAGTATTAAAACTTAAACACCCGGCTACGGCATAATAGAGTAAATTCGCATTATGATATTCAGCAAACTTATACATAAATGGAAATCGCTTAAGTACTACGTGATTGCCGATCCTACCGACAATTCCGTAACGCTGTCCCAAAAACTGTTCAATCACATAAGGAACAATGTACAGGGAGATGATTCCCCCTCTGTGTTTGTATTCCGGATACCTCATCATGGCACGTATGGCTTCATGCTCAACCCTGAAATCAACCAGCCCACACAACTGTGTCAGATACAGTATAACAGCAACAACCCCTAAACTCATTCGCCAATGCAAAGCATCCTCGGAAACACACGGAAAACTGACATAACCTTTCACTGGGATGGGCGCATCGACATTTCCGCCCATGTTTCCAAAGTTCTGTCTTTGCGAAAAGGTGATGTCATCGACATACTTGACGGCGATGGTGAACTTTACCTCTACGTCAAAATACATGCACCCATAATCGGTCGCTACGAGGCCACATGTTTTCCCACGCATTCGCGCAGCCAACATTTCCGCGCGTGGTCGCAGAAATTGTGTCGCTACATCATCAAAGCAGGGGGGACATCACTCTATAAAGTAAAACTTGGTGTGGGCATACCGGTCTCATTGCCCAATATAGGAATCGCTTTGCCCATTATTTACAGACATATCCTGAACAATGATACAAGAAATTAAATACAGCGGTTTTACGGCCACTCCCTCCGACTATGAAAGTACAGATGGGGAATTGGCCATGTCTTTGGGATTGGTACCCGAGGACGGGGCTTTAAAACCCGTCTTACCGCCCAAGGAACTCTTCACTCTTGATGAAACCACGAATGTGGTATTCATACACAAGACTTCCAATTTCACGCATTACATCGTTCTCGACAGCTCCAACAAAGAGATGCTTTTCACCTATGGGGATACAGGGCACGAACCTTTTTATGAGCAACAGCTTCATGTATTCCAATCATCCACGGTGTTTTATGGTTTCAACGCCGTAGGAAACACATTCATGGCACTTACGGATAGCGGCATCCACTACTTCCTCTGGAAGGAACCATCAGAAGAATACTCCTATCTGGGCACGCACATGCCGGAATGCCAAATCTCTTTCGGATTGACCGGCGAAATGGTGAGATACGACGAATTCCAGATTTCTTTCGACGGATGGAGCGAACGGGAATTTCCAAATCGTCCCACCGAAAACATCCAAAAGCAAATCACAGACCAGGTACTGGCACAAGTGAACCTTTTCATTGCGACAGAAAGCACTGGAAAGGGGAAATTCCTCTACCCGTTTCTTGTGCGCTACGCCTATCGCCTTTATGACGGTTCCCTGGTGATGCACTCTTCTCCGGTGCTGATGGTGGCTTCTTCAGATTGCGCCCCCGTGGTATTCGTCTATGAACTGACAGGGAAGGATGGAATGATCAACGCGGCGAAGCTCCGTGTATGCGGCGTTTTGCACCAATTGGATTATGCCGTCATCGACAAATCCTGCGTCAACGAACTGAGGCTTTGGAAAGATGTCATCAAATCCGTGGACATCTTCATCTCTGCACCGATTTACACCTATGACCAAAGCGGTACATGCGGAGGATTTTCTTCTTCAGGACTCAACGGGTCGTATTGCGTAAGCAAAGTTCATGCAAGACCTTCCGTAAGCGACTACCATCAAAAATTCGAGTTCCTGGAACTTTGTTCCGCCATTTATGGAGGATTCCCCAAATACAAAGTCATTTTGCCCCGGAAAACCGAAGAAGAAGTAAAGGAAGCCATACGGTCTTGTGCACAGTTTTACTTTTTGCGAAGTTTGAAAATTGAAGAATTGTCCACAGAAAGGAAAACCATTGAAGTCAAGGAAGACTATTTGCAAACATTGGTCACCCGTGAACTGATGACCGATGATTATGACAGCCACGATACTCTTATCCCTGCATATTCTTTCATTTACAATTCAAGGGTCAATGTGGCCAACATGAAAAAGAGGCTTTATGGGGAATACAATGCCGGAGCGATGCTGCAATTCACGGACGGCTACAAGATCGTCAGCCCGGGCGAAGGCACTGACCCATATGCAAGGGACGGCACTGTCCTTTATACCGTCGATTACCATATCCGTCAGGACGGGAAAGAAATTGTAGTCAAGGGTGGGGGACTGGCTATGTCACAATACTTCACACCCTTGCTCTTCCTCTATTACCCCAATGTCAACGCATACAAAGCCGTCGTCTCCGCACAGCAACCATACCCCCCGTCCAAATGCTACGAAGTAAATCTCGAACCGCATGATTTCCTCAATGGGGCATTCTATTTCGGTGGATGGGACAATCCACGGGAGGGGGGAGAGACCGACGCCGCTTCTACTGATGAAGAACGCACGATAGGACTACCGAACAAAATCTACACCTCCGAAGTAAACAACCCCTTCTACTTCCCCGTATTGGGCATCAATACTATTGGCACAGGCACCATTCAGGGGATAAGTTCTGCCGCAAAGGCTCTTTCACAAGGACAGTTCGGACAGTTCCCTTTATACGCTTTCTCAACCGATGGCGTTTGGGCATTGGAAGTGTCCGCTACCGGGACCTATTCAGCCCGCCAGCCTATTACGCGCGATATATGCATTAATCCATCCAGTATTATGCAGATTGATTCTGCCGTACTGTTCACTACAGACAGGGGTATCATGCTCATTAGTGGTTCTGAAACGATATGCCTGTCCGACAGCATTAACAGCCGTGATTTGTTTAGTATCTCCGATTTACCCAAAGCAGGCGTCCTTGTTGGGCTGTTCAATCAACGTGCCAGTGGAAACAAGCAGATTTCCATTGAAAATATATCCCTACTACCTTTCCGCGATTTCCTCTTGGATTGCCGCATGATATACGACTACACCGGGCAACGCATCATCGTTTACAATCCGTCCGTCAGCTACGCCTATGTCTATTCCCTGAAATCCAAGGCATGGGGAATGATGCACAGCGACATTACGGACAATGTGAATTCCTACCCAGATGCACTCGCCATGGTTTCTGGCGGAAAGCTCGTCAACTTCTCACTCTCCGATGCTACGGGTATCACTGCCCTCGTCATCACCCGGCCGTTCAAGTTGGGCACAGCCGATGTCCTGAAAACAGCCGACACCATTATTCAGCGTGGCTTCTTCAAGAAAGACCATGTATCGCAAATCCTCTATGGCTCATGCGACCTCTTCAACTGGCACATTGTATGGAGCAGTACCGACAAGTATCTGCGAGGCTTCCGGGGAACACCCTACAAATATTTCCGTCTTGCCCTCATCTGCAAGCTTGACAAGGCCGAAAGTATCTATGGATGCTCCGTGCAGTTCACGCCAAGGTTTACAGACAAGCCGCGTTAAATCACATTGTTTATAGGTTAGTTTTTTAAGGTTAATAAGATTGCGACGAAAGAGCCGGCATGCGTGATGCACCCCGGCTCTTTACTCTCTGAAAAATCTCCTAAAACGGCTTCAACCTCCGCTTTATCTTTTCGGTTCGCGACACAAGTCCGGTTTGTATCTTGTTCCGCAGCGTCGTGAATTTCTTTTCCCACACAGCTTCGCTTTCCGGATTGGTGATGCTCATCCAGTCGGCAAGCACCCTGCACACCAAGTATTCGTGTATCAACGGCCCCAACATCCGCAGGGTGGTCAGCGAGAAGCTTTCTGGCAGCGTCAGCTTGATTTCGTAGGTTTCAGGCTCTTCCAGTACATCGTCCAATACTTCCTGTTCGTCCGGTATCTCCTCTTTCGTGTAAGGGTACAGCATTTCCACGCATTCGGCGTGCGCCATGTTCAGCACCCTTGTCACCCGGTCTACATTGCCGTCCTGAGCGATGTCGGACATTTGGTGCCGCCTGCATTCTTCACCCTCCGGAAGGATGTCTGCCTCCACAAACGAGTAGTTACTCACATCGTAGATTAGCTCGGCTCGCTTGAAAGTCAGAACCACATACTTCTTTTTTTCTTTTGAGCCGCAGCAACTATTGTCATACGGATACCTCATCATGCTTTTAGTCATATGTCGGACGGTTAGGGCGGCTGCGCTTGTATAAGGCACGCTTTACTATTTCAAGGCTGGCAGTCGAATGCGTCAGGTAATCCTGTGCATCAGCCTTGTTCGTGATGGTGAACCATTCATACAGTGCCACGTCCACTAAATAGGCGTGTATTCCGTTCCCGAGACTGTCAGCCGAGGCGTTGTTGTAGTTCGAGGGCAGTTTGAAAGTCAATACCAGTTGTCCGTCGTTGTCAATCTCTTGGGGGATGATGTCGTTCGATGTGCTTTTATCCTCGTCCAAGTATTCCCCAAGCAGGCTTTTCAAGCTGCTGAATGCGTTTGCAAGGCTTCGTCTCAATTGGTAACTGTTCTCATTGTCCTCCGAGGCCTGCATGTTCGAGCTGGCCTCGTAATCCATCCCTCCGGCTTCTCGTGCTTGTCCGGTCAGGTAGGATTTGTTCATGATGTCATACATCAACTCTTTCACCTCTTGGGTGACTGTCAGTGTCTTTTTGTTCTCTGCCATAGTCGTGAATTTTAGTTTTTAACTCTTGATTCTTCGCTATTAATTTAGTTATACATCGGTCGCCGTGGTTTTTTCTTGAAGAAAGCCTTGCGCATGATATCCTCCACGTTCGTGGCTGCTCCTGCTGCATAGTCGGTGGCTTCCTCCTTGTTGGTAAAGGTGTACCATTTTGCCGTGATGTTCATCACAAAGAAGCTGAATAGACTGCGCTCCATACTCTTAAGCAGGCTCTCGTCAAACGATGCCGACAGTTCCAACGTCAGCGTATAGGTAGCGCCGGTTTCCGTTTCACTCGCAAGGAACTTTTTCAGGCTTCCGGCAATGGCGTTCTTACTCTCATTCCAAAACCTCTCCAACATGGCCTTGTCATCCTCTGTGGTGAAGATGCGGTCGTAAGCGGCATCGTCATCCATCTTGGCACCGGTGTACGAGGTGGTCTTGGCCACTTCATTATACACATCCTCTTTCTTTACGCTCAACCTCTGAATTCCCATATTACATTTCCTCCTTTTTGTTTCATTTATTCCTATTCCTCTGATAAACGAAAAGGATCCCCCTCACAAGCGCCACCACGGCCACAACCACCATCGCAAATCCCCCATAGTGCAGCTTCGCCTCCTCCCACCACGAAAGCTTGCGTTCCGCCACCTTTTCCAACGACTGTCCATCCACCTTTTCCATCAACGAATCAATCCGGTGCGAAAGCCTCAGGTAGTCCGCCATGGCCTTCTCCTCCAGTTCCGACATCTCCTGGTCTCGCCGGTCAATGCTCGTGCGGCTCTCACGTTCCTTATACTGCCTCCCGCAAGAATCCGGTTCCGACCATACCACCGTCCGGTTCTCCACCTTCAAGTCCGAAAAACGCTCCACCGTCTGCCGGACGACACTCGACAACTCCATACGCAGACTGTCCACCGTATCCTCAAAAGAAGAACTGTGTCCCGTATAATCTGCCGTACGTTCCGTTTCCAAATGCTTTGAACCGGCACATCCGCATATGGCAAACAATAACAGGCCGACCACGAGCCAGAACACCGGCACCATCAGCCAAGGCCAGAACACTTTAAAAAATCTATTCATCTCTCCATTCCTTTTGTGGCAACGAAAAAGCGGCAACCCCGACTTGTTTTGTGGGATTGCCGCCAATGGATCATAAACTATTCCAACCTATAATTTAAAATAACTCTTGTTGCCTTGGAGCTTCTATATGTTCAAGAAACTCCACGATTTTATATGACTTGTTTTCGTATGCCCTATATACAGGATTATATCTTTTGACAATCCTCATTTTTACGTATATGGCATCCCCTTTTCCAAACCTTTCACCTTCATCAATCTTCTTCATCAACGCATCATCTTTTACAATCATCTGTATCTTGAATCCATTATAGATAAACTGCCACCGGCTTCCGGGTTCAAAATTAAGGGCTATTATAGTAAGTAAGGCATCTGTCGTTTCTTCCTGTTCGTTGGGGATACTTTTCTCCAAATCGAAGTCATCGTAAATGTATTCCTTGAAGTCTTTCCGCTCAAATGAGACAGGCTCTCCACTTCCACATTCCACGCTGAAACCTTCGACATTAGAATCAGAATCAGCAGTTTCAATGGATTTGGACACGGCTTCCCTCACCGGAGGTTGGTTATATACATTTATTGTAACATTATATTCGACATTTTCCAAAACAGTCTTTGCGGCCTGTCTGTCTTCATCGGTTTTTACAGGCTTACCCTTAAAATACTTGTATAACTTATGAGTGCCTTCAACCACTGCATACAGGCTTGCAATATAAGTCATACCTTCACTCGAGAAAATATGCTTCAACGCTGATTCTATCAGAGAAACATCTATAACGAAAGAACCTTTTTCTATCGCATTGACTTTAAGTTCTATGTTTTTAGAGCCTCCGCTAAGTTCCTTGTTCGCTTCATTGACAATATTTTGATAATGTATCAGTACATTAATGAGAGTATTGGCATCTATTTGATGCGTTTGTCCTTCAAACGTTATTTTCATTACCTTCTTTTTCATACATTAAAAAGCCCAAGGTTCGGCCCATCCATTATCAAGGATAAGCGGCCTTGTACGGGCTGCTTTCGGACGAGCGTTGCCATTGAGCATAATCATGATGCAAATATAAACTTCAATTTGAAGGAAACAAAATCATAAGAATCGAAATTCTTATTTATTAATATTTTTAACTATTGACCGTCCGCAATCCCACCAAGTCAAAGACCGCTTCCCCGCCACCGGGTTAATAATCATTCATTTCACATCGCCAATGCCCGCGCCAGCATCCAGACACCCACGGCCAACATGAGGAAAACCAACCAAGGCGGCAAACCCTTCCCGTCGTCTCCCCCGCCGTCGTCAAGCATCGGCCAGTATTCATCACTCGTTCCCATTGCTATGCGATATTAAAGAACCTGTCAGCCTCCCATTTCCTGCGCTTCACCAGTCCCTCCAGCTTCCGCTTCTTCCCGGCCACGGTCGCATACACCCACTTCATGAACTCCCCACGCACCTCCGCGTCCGGCGCGCAAGCCCGTATTTTCTTCAAAAGTGTGGAACCCTCCAACGCATCGCACCCCACGTTGTACGCGAAATCCACCAACGCGTCAAACTTGTTCTGCCTCTCTGTCACGCTCAGTTTGTCCACGAACGCTTCATATTCCGCCAAGTCACGCCTGAGCTGCCGTTCTGCCTCGCCCTCCGTCATCTTGTCGCCACGCTTTACGCCCGCCGTATGTCCGTATCCTACCGTCCACACCCCCGCCGGGCAACGGTAAGCCGTTCCCCGGAATCCCTCGAAACGCTTTATCGCCTCAATCAATGTATTGCTCGCTTTCATATATCCACTTTTTTGTTTAACTTTGCTTCCGCCTCCCGCGAGGGACGCCCGAAAAACTAATAAGTTTTTCATGTTATTAGTATTTAAAGTTAATAAGGGGGAGGCGGCATGCCTCCCTTTTTTATTTCTTTTCCTTTCCCTCCGCCTCCTGCCTCTCCTGTTCCACACGTTCCACGATGGGTTTCCAATAAGATGGAAGCATACGGGTAAATTCCAACCTTACCGCATGATAAACGATACGCAAGGCGATATTCGTCGGATGAACCTTTATCAGGTTCTTCACCGCATTCTGGACGTAAACGTACATGAACACATACGTCAGCGATTTGATGACGATAATGGCAGCCTCACCGTCACCGCACTGTGACATCACCGTGAAAAGGAAGCAGATTATCACCACATAAAGAACCAGTTCGGCCAAGGCGTTCTTGAACTTTCCGAAAGAAAAGTTCTCGCAACAAGTAAAGCTGACCCCGTCCGCCTTCATGCCGGCATAGATATTGAACGCAAAAGCCAGTACCAACGCCAGCAAAAATCCCTTTGTCGGAGTATAATATGCCAGTACCGGACTGATGGCCGATGCCGACACCATGCGCAAATGTTCCAAATCTGTTCTCATATACTATTCCTTTTCCATTATTCCGCAGGCGGGGTATAAATCCCCTCCGAAAACCTGTATTCATTATACTGCGTCACCTGACCCCACGTGTCGCCGCTATAAGAAGCATACAGGTGTACCAGTTGCATGCGGCTCGTACGGTAATGCTCCATCCACATCATGTACACCGTCGTGTCCGAGACCTCCACCGAAACAGGCACCGAATGCGTGACCTTGTCCAAGGAGCCGTCCCATCCCAAAAAGGGACGGCGCGCACGTACCGCCGCCACCAAGTCGGAAGGTTTCCCGAAACGGATTAAAAGTTCCTCGGAACTCGAATTTTCATTCACGTTAAGGCACACCAGGTAAGGCCCCGCCCCGTACTCTTTCCCGTTAAACACGATGCTCTCCGCGTCCGTGGGGAAAAATAACGCCTGCGGGTTGGCACCCGTCAGCGACAAAGCCTGCGCCCGCGTCTTGCTCGCATACACCTCAAGCAGCTTCCCCGTAGGAGAGGCCAGAGGGACAGCATCCCCCTGTGCCTGAAAGCCCGCATCAATCATTTCCTCTTCCATAAGCCGAATACTATTTTATGGTAAGTGCGGCCACGGCCTTGTCCGCGTTCGTCTTCGCAGTATTCGCCGTTGACTGGACAGTAGATAACGACGCTTTTGTTGCATAAGTATTACTGGCATCGGTCTTACTCAATTTTTCATCCTGTAACTTCTTACCCTGTGCTGCAGAAAGGGGTTTGTCTTTAGAAGTAGAGGTCAAATTGTCTACCACATCCGAATTAGTAAGAGGGTCTATATTTCTGATTTCGTTTACATCCAAATAGACATCACCCTCATCAAGAGTTATATCAATATGGTTTAGTTTACCGAATGTACCGACAAATTCCAAAATAATGTAACTATCCGATACAAATCCAACTGATACTGGAGCGATGATTTCATCTCCAATATTCCCTTGAAAAACAAATCCGGATTGATACGCACTGATAACCTCAGAAGCATTACCTAATATACTTGTCAACTGGCTTGCATTGGTGTCCTCTGTTATGGTAGACAAATCGCCCTTGAATTTGTACACGTTCGCTTTTTTCGCCACATCCGCTTTCGTAGCATACGTACTACTCGCATCCGTCTTCTTCAGGTAAGTGTTCCCCGCTTCCGTCTTGCTTAAGTACGTGTTGCTTGCGTCCGTCTTTTTCAAATAAGTATTAGCCGCATCCGCCGCTTTAAGGAACACCGACAAGTCCACCGTACCCCCCAGCGCATCCCAGTTGTCGTCATTGTGGTCACTCGAAGAAGTGTTCGTCACGCAAACCACGTTCGTCCCCGCCGGGTACTTCTTGCCACCCAACGTGAACTCAGCCGTCACGTTCCAAGTATCACCCTTCACCGCATTCGTCAGCGCGAGAACCTCCGAGATGTTCGCCTTCGTGCCCATCACCCGGTACACGCTGCCCAACTTGCCATTGATGGCCGTGTTCATCTCATCCACCGTCGGCAGCGCGTCAATCAACCCCTTCAACGCCTTGCCCTGCGCCGCGCTCAAAGCCTTGTTCGTGCTCCCGTCAGTCAGGTTGTTGATTATCTCGACGAGATTATAAACCACACCATTAAACACAATACGGTGCGTGTCCGTGGTGAAACACATCGCACCCGGCTTGCTCGATGCCAAAGCCTTCGCATCCGCCTCCGTCTTAGAGGCATACACTTCAAAAAACTGTCCTACACTTGTTGCCATAATCGTAAATATTTAAAAAGTTTGAAAATAAATGTCCGTTAAAAAAAATCACTGTATCACGATCGGGGCGTTTCCCGTCCCCAACATTTGCCACCCGGAATAATCCGGGCTTGTAATCTTCGACGTGTCTTTCAGCACGTACACCTCCAGCGTGTCTGCCACGACCACCATCATGCCCTTGTAATAGTTCCCTGCCGCATAAGTCCCGGCCTTGACAAGGTCGGCCTTCGTAGGCACCAACAGCCGGGCATCCAACGGAGCCTGCCCCCCCGGCTCGAAGTTCACCGCAAAGGAGGCCACGCCCTGCGCACGGCCGCCCCTCGAGGCAAGCGCCACCACGCCTCCCTCCGGCAAGGGAGACAAACCGTCCGCCACGCCCTCGGCCATCATCCGCGAGGAAGCGTCCGCCAACGTGAACCGCAACTGCAAGGCACCGTTCAACGCACCCTCCGTGGTCAGCTTGTTGTACATGATGTAAGAACCTTGTATGTTCTTGTTCCCCGAAGACGAAACGGCATAGTTCCCTTCCGCGAACACCTCCCACTTGCCCGATACCGTGTTCATGAACTCCACCTTCGTCACCTCCTTCGTCACCGGGAACTCGAACACGAGCCTTGTACCCGTCGATGCCTCCGAGGCGAACTTTGCCCCTACGAGCGTGTCCGTCCACTTTTGGAGAAGCTTCGTGCCTGACGTCACCGAGGAGGGAAAACCGGACTCCTGTGACGACGTGGAAGCTTTCTGCCCATTGCAGAAATACGGGTAAGTACCGTAAATGTAAACCGCGCCCGAAGACACCGAGGCCGCCGGTAACGGGTTGGGAATTACGGATGCCTTATTGCCCTGTGAGGTCACGAGCGTGTCGCCCTCTCCGAAGAACGCCTTGTAGTTGTACTGCATCGTTCCCAAGGTGACCTTCTCCGGAAGCGTCTTGTTCGATTCGCTCCCGCCCGTATAAATGAAGGACTTCCCGGCATCCAATGCGCCTGCCCGGTACTTGTCCGCCTGGCCGGACACCGTGCAGGTCCCACGGTTGAACCCCGTGGTGAAGTCATCGGCCCCCGGGGCATCAGCCCCTACCTCATAAATTCCGTTGGCCGTGAAGCCGTTCTTCAGGGACAAGGACGCGGACGGGGATTGCACCGTAGGTTGTTGCTCAGGAAACAGCATACTCTCCAAGATGGCATTCTGCGTCCTCCCCTTAAGAGAGGACACCGTCGTTCCGGCTTTTAATCCCCCTACAGCGGATGGCATCCGTACAGCGCCGTCCAAAGAAGTTTCAAACCGCTCCGGCGAACTGCCTCCACCGCTTTCCCCACCGCCTTCCGTGAAGTGTCGCGCGATGGTGTAAGTATCCCCGGAATATGCGATTTCCCAACCTTCATAGTCCTCCTTCATCCCATATGCAAACGAAATGTAATCATCCGAGCTGCCCGTCACGACATACGTCCGCTCTTTGGCATCATCGCGCACGGCCATGATTTCCGCCCCCCTTATCTTCGCCCACACGTCCTCCGTCAGCCCGAAAGCATCCAAATCCCCCTGCGTGCGCCCGCTGCCGATTTTCTCCTGAAGGACACCGAAGTCGAAAGCCGCGTATTCCGACGCCGACAAAGCCTCCTCCAGCACATCCTGCAACGGACTGTCCGCCTCCTCGTCGAGCACACCGTCATAGCCACCCACGCCCTTCACGTAAACCCGACCGTCATCCATCACCTCCAAGGCGTTGCGCCTGTCACTCTCCGACGTGCCTATCCCTATGCTGTGGCGCGTACCCGTATTGCTCACGTTATAGCACCCTTCGGCATGTTCGCAATCGTTTTCAACTATGGTACGGAGGCCTTCCGCATGCCCGTAGTGCCCCTCCACGTCAGTGCCCTTGCCCTCCGCATGGCTCGCGTCACCGTTTGCGCTGCAACCTTGGCCTTCCGCGTGCGCGTAATCACCGGAAACGGTGTTATTCTCATAATCGTTGAAAATCTCGCCGCCGGTCACGCCCTCCGCAGGCCGGCCCACGCCGCCACCGACCGGTTTCCACCTTCCCCAGACGCCATTCTCGCACTCCCTCCACAAGATGCCGTACGCCTCCGCGCTGCGCGTCAGCCCCGTCTCCGCGCCATCCATCGGCATGAAACGGCCTCGCACCGACTGCACCCACGTGTCCGTGTCATACGCCACCGGGATGTTCTCCACCGTGAAAGGGCTGCCCTCGTAGTCCCCACGGAAGAAACCCGCCTTCGCCTTGCCGTCTTCCCCTTTCGCATGAAGCCCGTCCAGCAACGTGTTCAGCCCGCCGTCGTCCTTCACGCTGCCCAGCCACTTCAGGGGATCACGCAGCGCGTCGCTGTCCTCTGCCGTACCCTGAAGACGCTTCAGAAGGTACGCCCTCTGCTCGCTGTCCGCAGTTGCAAGATTCTTGTCCGCATTCTCCAGAGCATTGATGTCTGTCTCAGCATCGCCAATCCGTGTATTCAACTCATCAATGTCACTCCGCAACCCGTCCAAGTCCACCTTGAACTCGCCGCCCTTTTCGCCCGTAGCCACCCATTCGCCCCCGTCCGAACGCCATACATCTGCCGGAATCGTGTCCCCCACAAGTGCAAACCAACCCGGCATCGGACGAGGGTAAGCCTGCCGAAGGGTATCCTCGTCCGCGTAAAGTCCCTTGCATGGCCCTTTGATGTTACGCGCGTCCAACCAACCCTTTACCACCACATCGTGGTCATAGATGCATTTCCCCCTGAAAAAACCGTGGCCGCCCACTGTCACGTCACGGCTTACCGACAAATTACCCTGTATATCTTCATTCCTTTGGCTCATGATAATAATGATTTACTGAGTTCTATCATAGTTGTTGCAAGAGGGTCGCCAACACTCGAAAGCGCAAGGGCTCCTGCACGGTATACTGCCGCCTTGTAACACTTCTCGCTCACGTCAATACCCCCGTCAAGGTCTATCGTGGGATAGGGGACGTAAATGGCCTGGTCCACCGTGGCCGTGTTGTCCTTACAAGAGAAAAACTCCAGCACGTTTCCTTCCGCCCGGTTCACGATGGCCACCACTGGTTTCTCAGGATTGCCGCATATGCCCTTCCATTTCGACCATTGGCGCGAATACTTCGGGTCGTCCTGCCCGATGGCTTCCGAAACGGGATGCCTCCAGTCGCTCATCTTGAACACCACAAGACGCATGAAGTCCCCAGGCAATATCATCCAACCTTTCCCGTCATCTCCCCACACCACATTCTCACCGAATGGATGTCCTTGCTCCAACAAATTCAACGGGGCTTCCATTTCCACCATGCGTACAGCGTCCGTCAATTTGGCATAGATGATGTCATCGATGCCCACAGTGTCGATGTCTCCTTCCAAAAGTAATGGCCTGCTGTTGTGGTTTAAATCAATAGCTATACGCACGTCTTTTGCCATCTTTTCCGCTTGCACTACCATGGGAACAGTTTTTAGGAAAGTCCTACAAACTCTATGTGGTGCTCTTTGGCAGCTTCAACGATGGACTTCCCCGACCTTAACGACGTACGGCTCACACCGAAAGTATCAGCCAAGAAGTCCTTGGCAGCCGCCAAGTCACTCACTTTTACCTTACGCATTTTGCTCTCCGGCTTATCCGCTTCCGCTTCTTGTTTCTCATCTTTTACTTCCCCCGCATCCCTTGCACTTACAAGGTAGAACAACTTCCCATACTTATAATGGTGCTCAAGGCCATACTGCACTTCCTCGTTCTCCGTGAGGTAAACACTGCTCCCGTCCGACTGCACCGTGAAGGAAACATGCATGCTCTTTCCCTTGCGCAGTACCACGTTCACACTTATCGCACTCTTCGATTTATAACGTTTTATCATATCCCTTCCTTTTTATTTTAACCGGGATGGCGGGATGCGCCGTCATCCACGCCGCGCCCCGCCATCTCCCTGTCTTCATATTCCTATTCACCATCATCATCCGTGTCTTCCGAAACCATCACCGGAGCCTGAGCCAACCGCATCCGCGCATGTGCCTTCGCATAACGCAAGTACAGGCAGCTCACTTCTTGGATCACCACAGCGTCCGTACGCCGGATACCGGCCTTCTGCAAGTCAAGCACGTTACGCGCCCAGCTCACATGTGTCTTTTTCGACAAGTATTCCGGATCCATCGCAAAGCCACAGTCGCTCATGCCGTTCATGTCAAACAACTCATGGTGGATGGTAAGTACCTCACCGAAGTCCGTGTCCCACGACTTGAATTTCAGGTTCCACACCTCTACCGTATCCTTCAGGCGGAACTTTTCGCTCTTGATCTTCGAAAAGGCCGAAAGCATCTCCGAACCGCAGAACAGGATCTTACGTTTGTTTCCGATGCCCGTACCCACGAACAAATCCTTCGTGATGTCCACAAGGTTGTCATCAGAAATCACGGCACATTGCTTCTCCTCATCCCATTCGCCCACTTCGATGTCCTTGCCGGCCATCCACCACAGGCCGCCTGTAAACCAAGTCATCATGCCGTCTTTCGTCACGTGCTTGATGACATTCTTCACACCGAACAGATAGGTGTTCTCCATCGCAAGGCGCATGTCGTAAATACCGTCCTCCTCAATGTCCGAGAAACTCCAATTAACCTCCTTCTTCGCGATCTTGTCAAACGTAGACTGCTCAATCTGAATCATGAAATTCTGGCAGTACTGCGTCTCCGGCATCGGGATATTGTTAAAGCGTCCCGTTTGCACGTCAAGTTCTCCGCAAGCCTTGCCCATACGCACCAATACCGTGTCTTTTTTGATCGCCGGCACCCATATCGGCTGCTTGCTCGATGAATCCATCGCACCATTCACGGCATATACCGTAGGCATATTCGTCGTGGCATCCTTGCCACACACGCACAACACCAAGTCCGGCACGTTGTCGCCTTCTTCGTATGCCTTGCCCGTGGCCGGATCCGTCACACCCTTCACGCCTACAACCCGGATAGTGTCGTCCAACGTAAACATGTTCGGGTCGCTCACCGGCAGTTTCGTACTCGCCCCGCTTGACATGGCCGTTACGGCATCCGTAGTCATACATTTGATTTCACGTGTACCCACACTGTAATACTTCACCTCGAAACTGTCGCAACTCGTAGATTTCGCATAACGGCTGATCTGGTCGATAGGCGAGGCCATAGGGCGGATTTTCACAATGCGCTTGTCTACATCCGCCATGTAGAAATTGGGGTCACCGTCATTCCTTCCCTGTGTCTCGGTAGCAATACCGGCTGTGGGGTCGCCTCCGCCGTCTCCGTCCGCGCCTGCTTTTGTTTTACCTGCATCGGGCAAGTCGGAGGCATCCGCCATCATCACACCACTCGATGCACCAATCACAAATGCCAACAATGTCAGCATAATGCGATACAGAAAACTTGTACTTTTCTTCAATGTTTCCATTCCTCTGTGCTTTTTAATTATTAAACTGATTGTGCTACTGTCGCTTTCGTTATTTTGCTGGTCTGCGTTTCTCGCCGCCACGCTCCCATATCGTCTGACCACCGTCATCGTAACGGTTCAGTACACCTAAGTCAGGCATTTGTCTTGCCTTGCTACCGCCTCCGTTCTTTCCGTCAAGATTGGCTGTTCCGTCTTCATTTCTTCTGCGGCGCAGCTTTTCTTCTATGCGTGCGTTACGGCCTTTCACTTCTCCCTCTCGTGCGGCTACGGCCACATCGTCATCGTGGTTTATGGCACGCATTGCCATTTCGATGCTTTCGGCTGTGAATTTCCCCACGATTGCATCTTTCATGATACCGACAAGAAACTCCATAGCCTTATCTATCTCGTCATCGCTGTAACCAGCTTTCTGTTGCATCTGCTCCAGTGTGTTCAGTGTCTCGGATATGTTCTTTTGATACTGTTCGTCAAAATCCCTTTCCTTTGCCACACGCTCTGCATACTCCTTGCTGGCCGCCGCAAACTCCTCCTGCTTTTTAGGGTCTTTCATTTCTTCGATGAAATCATCACCGTACATGCGCACAAGTTCAACGGCCGGGTCGCCTCCCTTACGCCAGTTCGTAAGGAACGATGCACTCCTTGGGTCACTCGTGAACAGGTTAGATAGGGCCTCTTCACGTTCCTTATATCCGGAAAGTTCCTTGTCGTAACCGTCGTAATCTTCATTAACTTGCCCCCACAATGCTTCATCGTCGGCAAAATCCCGGTCGGGATATTTCGTCTTCAGCCGTTCCGCATATTTCTCGCGGTTGCTCTTAACTGTTGTCTTATCAGGCATATTGTTGGATTTTAATTGTTTTACTGTCTGTCACATTGCAAATTTATAGGAACAAAGCCGTCAGCGAGGTATAAGTTTTTACGCTCCAATCGCTAAATTTGGAACATAGATAAACTGATTATGAAGCACAACGGAGCGGTGATGGAATATGCGGACGAGCGGATGCGAGACCTTATGCGTGCGTATGATGAGTATATATCATCATGCGAGTATGTCCGTATGCCGGATGTCTACGCTAAAATCGTCAATATGAAATCACGCCGCTTTTGGGTCAGCGACATCAGGGCAACACAAGTAATCTACGCTATGATGCGTGGAGTGCCGCTGAAAGGGATGAGACCGCTCAAACGTGAAATGTTCGAGGAGATTTTCAGGCGTGTGTTGGCCTTGAGAAAGAAACGGCCTGAACTTACGGTCAGGGCTTGTTGCTGTGTCGTGGTAGCTGGGCCTGCACCCAAATTCTACCTTACTCCGGGGAGTGCTAAGATTATGGTGTGTAAAGCTCGGAAGAAATGGATACAAGAAAAGTTGAAAAGATTGCGGCTGTTGTGATTGCGTTGTTTGTGACGGTATTGTCACTCTTCCATATAACCAACTGGTCATCAGTCGGAATCTATGCCCATTGTCCTTTGCCGGGCAGGTTCATTTATCCTTTTTTTCATGCAAACGTATTCCATGCCATACTTAATGCGTGGTGCCTGTTGGCATTGGTGTTCACGTATGACATTACTTTTTGGCGATTACTCGCTGCCTATGTCGTGGCTGTATCAATGCCGGTCGATACACTGGGCACATTACTGCCTCTTGACCATCCTACGGTCGGATTGTCGGGAGTTGTCTATGTGCTTTTCGGCTCCATCTCGTGCGAGGTGGTGCGTAAGAGTTACTATCAGGCATGGATGTGTTTTTATATCTGTATCGGATTTTTATTTCCTAATACGAACACATGGCTGCATCTGTATTGCTATGCTGCCGGACTTGTCGGTGCATTGTTGAACTGTCCTTTTAATCGGAGGAAGTGAGGTGGATATGACAAGAGAACAGGCAATACAGGAAATAATTGAAGAAAACAACCGCCGGAACGAAGTTGTTTATGCCAAGTTTGACCCTATAAGCGGATATGGTTCGGTAGGAGAACGGCTGAAAGTCGTCATTGACGATTTCCCGATACAGATGCAATGGCTGCCGGTGGAGATGGTGCGTGTTCCGCTTGTCCGCCAACTTGTGGAGTGTGGTTCTATACGTGCCTTCCTTGAAGAAAACATAGGAGTGGAGTATTCCGATGAGGACAGACTGAAAGTCATTGAACAGTTTGTTCGCCTGCGCTTCCGCTATGACTTCGCTTTTTGGGCGGCGACACAGGTTTACATAAAGAATAAGGATGGTGGCGTAGATGTGCTTTTCCGTCTCACACGTCCGCAACGCCGTTTTGTCGAAAGGCTTGAAAGTCTCCGGAAGTCTGACAAACCGATACGCATCATCCTGCTTAAGGCCAGACAATGGGGAGGCTCTACAACATCTCAGCTCTATATGGCATGGTTGCAGCTAATCCACCGTATGGGGCTTAACTCGCTTATCATTGCACATCAGGGTTCAGGCTCTGACGAAATCAAGGATATGTTCGACCGTATGATAAAGGCTTATCCGGTCGAAATGTTGCACAAGCTGGGTGAGGCATACTCAGACAATGAACCTAAGTTTATCGGAGTCGGCAAATCGGGCAGCATCTTCCGTGTGCCGCAACGCAACTGTAAAATCAAAATTGGTACGGCTGAGCGCCCTGACGGTTGTCGTGGCGGTGATTATAGCCTTGTGCATCTTTCCGAGGTAGGATTGTGGAAAGCTACCGAGGGCAAAAAACCGGAAGACATTGTGCGTTCTGCATGTTCAGGTGTGCTCTACCGCCCTTATACGATGATTGTCTACGAAAGCACGGCCAACGGTACGGGCAATTTCTTCCAGCGTGAATATGATGAGGCGAAGAAAGGCCACTCACAGTTTGAGGCGATGTTCGTCTCTTGGTTCGACATCGAGAAATACTCGTTGAAGATTGGTGATGTCGAGGCGTTTGCGGCCAATCTCTACGACAACAGGAATAATGATAATGTTACATCCTCACGTGAGGAAAGCGGAAAATATCTGTGGTGGCTATGGAATAAAGGGGCTACGCTTGAAGCCATACATTGGTACATATTGGAGCGTGCTAAGTACAACGAACACGCTTCTATGGCATCGGAATATCCGTCTGACGACATCGAGGCGTTTGTCCATTCCGGTACAATGGTATTTGACAAATACAAAGTTGATGCGTTTGACAAATGCTGTAAGGAGCCACGGTATATTGGCGAGGTGTATGCAGATGCTGACGAAGGCAAGAACGCGCTTAAGAACCTGCGTTTCTCCGAGGACAGGCAGGGGATGTTATGGATATGGGATTTGCCGGAAACCGTGTGCCAACGAGGGCAGGGCGGTGCTCGTACCGTCTTTGCCGAGTGCAGCCACGGTTGCGCAGGATGCGAAACAGACGAGGATGAAAAAGTTACTGACCGTTATCTCACCGTTGTCGATGTGGGCGGACGTTCGGCAAAGGCTGACTGGTCTGTAATCGTTGTTTTCGACCGGCTGTTTATGGCCGACGGCGGCAAACCGGTGGTTGTCGCTCAATGGTACGGCCACCTGGACATTGACCTGCTGGCATGGAAAGCGGCGCAGGTTGCGGCATTCTATGACAATTCCAAACTCGTCATTGAAAGCAATACGTTGGAGACTCACGACAAGGAAAGGGATGTGGATGGTGATCAGTCTCAGTTTATTCTCAATCAGATAAGCGGCATTTATCCTAATCTATATGCACGCAAACAGTCGGAAGAGGACATCTTACAAGGACTGCCAACGAAATATGGCTTCCACACTAACGTGGCTACAAAGCCCATGGTCATATCCACGCTTGTTAAGGTCATTCGTGAAAATATGTATATCGAGCGCGACCGCCGTTGTCTCGATGAATATCTGACGTATGAGAAGAAACAGAACGGAGCGTATGGAGCTGTTATCGGCAAGCACGACGACCTGCTTATGACACGTGCTATCGGGCTGCACATCTGTTTCTTTGAAATGCCGCTGCCTAAGTTCATCAAACGTAGAGGCCGTTATAAACCGATAAAGAAAAAGGCTGTTTCAGCCGCAACTATTTAATAACTTAAAACTCATGGATTATGAATGTATTTCAAAAACTCAAAGCAAGCCTCCGACTGGACAAGGCAGTGAAGAAAGCAGAACAGGCACACCGGGAAACCGGCAAGCGTTACTACGTCATGCCGTATGTCGGATCGAAAGGGCATCTTGTAATCATGGACCGTTCCAATTTCCGTAAACTCAAACAGAAAGGATACATCACCCGCAATGCCTTTGTCCGCGACCTTGACCGTGAGTGTTTTTATTTCACGGCTTACCGAAATGGCTCATCGGCTATTCCTCCTGAAATTGAGAAACTGAAACGTGAGCAGTATTTTTCGTGGTATAAGGACGCTATTAAGAAAAACAAAAAGAAGAAAAGCGATGGGCTACACAGTGAAAAGTAAACAAAGCCTTGAAGGCATACAGACATTGACCGGAAATATTATTGCGCTTGACAACGTGCGAGGCTCTATTGGCAGAATTTTGTCTTCAAGAGAGGAACAGGAAAAGACATCATCTGATAAATGAAAGGAGGGCGGTTTTTCCTCCCTCTTTTTGTTTATGGGTTGCAAGCTTTTATCTCATCTATGGATTTTCCAACTATTTTTATTTGAAGATTTATTGGCAGTCGTTTTGTTATACGGTTTTTAATGTTTAACTTTGCGATGCAATCGCTTGGCAATAAAGTATATAAGAAAAATGAAACAGATATTTCAATATAAAGCCGCACTCAATGCTTTGCTTTTTGCCCTTTCAAAACTTGGAGGGAAGTCTGACATGCATAAACTTTGTAAAATATTATATTTCGCAGACCAACGTCATTTGTCATTATACGGACGTAGCATAACAGGTGACACTTATATTGCGATGCAATATGGCCCTGTTCCGTCAAATGTGGATGACATACTTAAGGCCGTACGTGGAGACAGCTTTTTTTCAGGATGCGTGGATGAACTTAAAAACAAACTTAACTTTGAGAACCGTTACATTATCAAAGGATTGTCCGAACCGGACATGGACGAATTGTCCGGTTCCGATGTGGAGTGCCTTATTTATGCCATAGACTTGTGCCGTGACAAAACTTTTGGGCAACTTACGGATTTGTCACATGGCATGGCATGGACAAACACCGCAAGAGACCGCGCCATTTCCATAAAGGATATGCTGCGCGAAGCCGGAGATGAAGAGGAATACGTGGAATTTATTGACGGGCAAGTACGTTTACAATCAAGTCTTTTGTGATGGAACTCCCACATTCGTTACACAGGCATTTTATAGAGAGAGGATCGGTATTGCACTCTGAAATTTTTGAGGATATTGACCACGGCAAGTTTTTTGCTGTCATGGGAGTATCTGAGGATATGCTTGTCGGATTCTTCTTTATCAACTCACGAATACACCCTGCGATTCAAAGAAGACCGGCACAATTCGCTATGCAATATCTTTTACGTAAAAAGGATTACGATTTCTTGAAGTATGATTCTTTCTTAAGTGCCACCACTATTGTCAAATTGCCGGTTAACCGTCTTTCAGAAACAATAGCAGGCGGTCAAACAGCCTATGTCGGAAAGTTGACAGAGGAAGATTTGACCGCCATACTTGAAGCCTGCCGTAAGTCCAACCTGTTTCGTCCAAGCGACAAGCGGAAATTCTTCTATTGATCTTGTCATGATGCTTTTAAAGCTTGGTGCAACCTGTCCACAGCTCCCATGTTCGCACCCTGCTGTGCCTGCTGCATGATATGTGGCGGCACGCTTTCGGGCACACTGCCTTGCTGAATCTGCTCCTTCTGCGCCTTGATGCTTTGCAACAGTTCGTCGGCAAATGGGAAATCCCCATGTTCAAGAAGTTGCTCCACGCTGATGGCCTGAGCCTTCCAAAGTTGCATCAGTATGTCGTTAGCCAATTGCCGGTAGGCTGGGGTAGAGGTGCTCTCCGTGATGCTCAGGTCAAATTCCACGTCCCGGATCTTCTTCGGATCGTATTCTATCTGTGCACCGCTCTTGCCGGCAATGTTGAACACACGCTTGGTATCATAGAATTGCTGCATGTTCTTCACGTCCTTGTAAGCTCCGTCTATGATGAAGCCGCTATAACTCTCCAGCATGTCAAGCAACGACATGGTAGAGTTTTGCACTTGCTGGTTGTACATGGATGCGCTCTGGCCTGAAAAGCCGGGCTTGCCCTGCAATGCCCCGTTCACACCGCTTATGTCCTCAAAGAATTTAAGTTGAAGGTTCAACAGCTCGGTAATCCCGATATTTGTCGAATTGTTGGCCACCTGTGTCGGTATCTGTCTGCTGGCCGAAGGCTTGTAAACGATTAATCCGTTGAACTCTGCCCAACTTTCGGCGATGTCCTCTATGCCAACGCCGTCGGGCAGACAATCTTCAGGCATCAGCAACACGCCTTTTGCGGAGGCACGCATAATCCAGTCGTAAAGTGTAATCAGCCGGTTCGTGTATCGTTGTTGGTCTATCACATCTGCCACAAATGAGTGTATCTCACCGTCGATGAACGGATACGCCTTAAACACATACGGATGGCTGCCGTGCTCAAACGGTGTCTCACCTTCCTTCAGGATGTCACCGAACGGTGAGAGATAATAGAAGTACCAGTAATCATCCACAAACCAAGTTGCTTTTATCAGTGGAATCTCACTTTCAGGCATACCTGCCGCCTTTCCCATTTGCATACGCTCACGGTTCACCACTTCTACCTGAGTGTCATAATCCTCAATGTTTATCTTGAAAATATCTCCGTTCTGGTAGTCATGGCAACGGTAACGTGGCTTCTGTTCCTTGCGCCATACCTCGATGACACGGCAGCGTCCCGGCTCGTTGGTAAGAAGAAAATCGTAGTTTTCCAAACGGTTGTAACCGAAACGCTCGGCATAACTGGCAATATACTCCCTACGTGATGCCCATTGGTAAATTTCTTTCAGTCGCCTGTATTCTGCCGGTGTGTGCGCAAATTGTTCGCACAACTGGCCGAAACTCACGTCATGCACCTCTCCAAGGCAGGTTACATCCCAACCTCTGAAGTCCCGCATGTTGTTGTCTATAAAAAAGTTGTTAGGCTGCACATAGTCCGTCCAACAATCTTCTTTTCCATTTCTCCAACCATAGCTTTTGCGGTGTACAATGAAGCCTGAAATCAAAAATTCTTCCATTGAGCGTGCATTGACTTCGCTCATGCGGTTGAGTTGCATGTTGCACTGCAATATGGTACTCATCGTCTCGCCGAGTTTCTGTTCATCCCTGTCCCGTGCGGTACAGGTAGGCTCTTTCATCTGACTGCGGTACACACCAAGCACATTGCGCACCAACCGCCTGATAAGATTGTTTTTCAACGGCACGCTGCCTTGCTTCTGGATGTATTCCGACTCTGTCATGTTCTCGCCGTCCACGCATATCACGTCATCCCACTGGTAGCCGTAGGTGTATCGTTTGTTACGCTCCCTGTCCCTGCGGAAGTCGTCCATCTGGTTCCAGTAGTGCTGCGCCTCCATAAGCACGTTAAATGCCCGGCGGTCGCCAAAATGCTTTTCCGAAAACGCTACGGTATCTATCTCCCCGTCGCCGTGCTTTGGAGCTATGCGGCTCATTCGGAACAGCTTCCTGTTTCTATCTTTTGGCATATACATGGTGTATTTGTTGTGCCGCAAATATAACCGCTCTATTTTGTCGGCACGGTTTAACTTTTAACGCACGTCCGTATCTCGAATGTTAAAAAACACCGGTTATTCGATTGAAATTCCACCTCAACCCATTCACATCCAAATATATTTCGTAACTTTGAAATAATCTAATATCCCTTAAGAATGACCTGAATCATTTAGATTATGGGAAAGTTCGATAAGAACTGAATTAGAATATATAGATAATATTAGGATTTATACAATTCAAAATATCGTTTTTAGTATTTAAAACACGCTTAATATGATTCCAGAAGTATTTATATCATATTCCCATGATAATGAAAAACATAAAGAATGGGTTTTGCAATTAGCGACCAGATTGCGTTCTAATGGAGTTGACGTTATTTTAGATAGATGGAATATCAAATTAGGCAGTAACTTGGCTGCTTTTATGGAGAAAGGTCTAACTAAAGCGCATAGAGTAATTTGTATATGTTCTGAGAAATATGTAGAGAAAGCAAATAGTGGTATAGGTGGTGCAGGATATGAAAAACAAATTATATCAGCAGAATACCTTCAAGACCAAAATAAAGATTGGGTCATTCCTCTAATAAAGAATAATAAAACAAATAAGAAGGTACCTACATTTTTAGCCGGTAGACAATACATTGATTTTTGTGAGCCTAATCTTTATGAAGCCAGGTATGAGGAATTGTTAAGAGATATTCTGAATGAACCTGTACTGCCAATTCCTCCAATAGGGAAAAATCCATTTGAGAATATCAAAGAATTTTTAAAACAGAAATTTATACCTCAAAATGAGAAATATGTTTCACCAGCTATTCAAGGTCAAGTGACATTCGATTATTCAAATAACAATGGAAGATACTGCATTGGGCAGGATGAGTTGATGTTTGAAGTGTGTTTTTCAAAGGCGAGCAATGACAGGATACATGTTTATAATGACTCTGAAAGTGTTGAGAATATAGCATTAGCAAAAGACTGTCTAGAAATAAAACAAATTGCAGATGCTCGTATGTATGATAATTCATCACGTGTGAGAACTCCTGCAATTGGACAAATAGTCATATTGCAGAATGTGAATGGGTTTTATTCTGCACTTAAAATACTAGCACTAAAAGATGACACGCGAGGAGATCAGAATGATGAAGTAAGTTTTGAATATGTGATACAAACAAATGGTACTCCTATATTTTCTTAATTGATAATATAATGGTAATTCAGCCTCTCATAGTAGTATTAACCTATAAGGCTGAATTTTTCCATCTCCAATAACCGACGAATTATCATTATCTTATTATAATACTACTGAACGATTGATTCAATCGTCATTAAACCGGCTCCAAAGCAAGGATGGGCGGAAGCTGCCCATACAATGCATGGCAGACAAGAAGACCAACGGCCCATGCCCAATGTCTTTGAAGATGAAAGGCACTATAAAAAATTTTGTGTAAATGTAAAATACGGGATTCATTACTGGTTCCGTATTTTTTTATTTAATAGCTTTGCAAAATGAAGAAGATTATGAAAGAGAATCATGTAGTGCCTGATGAGGTATTAAGTAAGGAGTTCCTCAGCCAGTTCAAGACCGAGTCAGACGTAAGCAAGTTCCTAAAGCAGCTCCACGCTCAGGTGTTGGAAAAGATGCTTGAAGGTGAGATGGATGCTCATTTGGGTTATGAGAAGCATTCGGTTTCCGGCAATAACAGTGGTAATTCCCGTAACGGTAGTTACCCCAAGAAAATCCAGACCGAGCACGGCGAGGCCGTCATTCCCATTCCCCGTGACCGTAATGGCCAGTTCGAGCCCATAGTGGTTCCCAAGCATGAAAGTCGTGGGCTTTCCATAGAAAAGCTTGTTATCTCCTTATATGCCAAAGGAATGAGTGTGTCCGATATTGAAGAGGAGATGCGCGAGATCTATGAGATAGAACTCTCCACCTCTGCCATCTCCATCATTACGAACAAAGTCAATCAAGCAGCTCAGGAATGGCAGAACCGCCCTTTGGATCCTGTCTATCTCATCGTTTGGATGGACGGTATTGTATTCAAGGTTCGTGACAACGGAAAAATCATCAACAAGACTGTCTATCTCTGTGTCGGTCTGAAACAGAACGGCTTGAAGGAAGTCCTTGGCATGTGGGTGGGAAAATCAGAAAGTTCTTCATTCTGGATGGGTGTCCTGACAGATTTGAAGGCCCGCGGAGTGCAGGACATACTGATTACCTGCACTGACAACCTGAACGGGTTTACCGACACCATACGCGCTGTATTTCCTCAGTCTTCCACGCAAATATGTGTCGTACATCAGATTAGGAACTCCTGTAAATATGTCGTTTACAAGGACAAGAAGGAGTTTACGGCTGATATGAAAAACATATATAACGCGCCCAACAAGGAGGCTGCCGCTATGGAACTTGATAATCTGGAAAAGAAATGGGGAGGAAAGTACCCTTATGCCATCCTTTCGTGGAGGAACAACTGGGATGACCTGACTGTTTTCTTTCAGTTCCCATTGGAAATCAGAAAAATAATCTACACCACAAATCTCATTGAAAATCTGAATGGAAAAATCAGAAAGTACACTAAATCAAAACTTTCATTCCCCTCGGATGATGCAGTGAAGAAAATGGTATACCTCTCTTTGATGGAGATTGAGAAGAAATGGACGATGCCGATTACTAACTGGGGATTGATTATGAACCAATTTATGCTTATTTTTGAAAACAGAATCCAGATATAAGTGAACTTATAACTGAATCCCGTATTTTACATTTACACAAAATTGTAGACAGTGCCCTGCAGAATAACAAAGGACAGCCCAAATCAAAAGGACTGTCCTTTATTCATAAATCGTTTTTTCTGTTCCTTGGGAGATAGTCCCATCTGGCGATTGACACTTTTGCTTACTAATGCGGCATGATGCCGTCCTATGGATTCAGTGGCGAGCTGAGATTTTAGCCGTAGTCTTTCTTTTTCATTGGCGTACTCTTAATTTATTGTCAGAGGCGATACGACTTGAGACCTTCATCGAATGCAGCCTTGATTTCGGCTGCATAGGCATTGAAGTGTTCGTTGATGATGTTATCCACATAACTTGCAATGGAAATCTTTCCCTTGCCTACGATACTGACAAATTTAGTCACACGCTCATGAATGTCCTCGCTGATGCCAACATGTCTGCCATATCTTGCGGTAAAACCTGCATTTGCCATGAACTTACCGACATACTGCTCAGCACGCTCTTTCTCCATTCTGTCGATTGGCTCAAATTCACCCACATCATAATTCTCATATGCTGCATCTTCATCAAAACACTCCTCCTTGTCGGAAATAGTTGACGATGTACGGTCTTGAAATGTCTCTTCAAGACAAGCGTCAATCTGTTTCCCAGCTTCCTCCATTGTCTCTTCATAATTTCTCATGAAAGCCTCATACAACTCCTTGGCATCTGTCGAAGTGAGTTGTCCTTTACCACAGTTTTTTGTTTTGTCTGCCATAATCATTTTTTAATTGTTATACAAATTCTCTGCTATTGAAATACTTGTTGACTATTGAAAATCCAACCTCAACAGTTTTTGTCAGATACCTGACATATGCAATTCCATCAACGCATCTATTTTGCGTTTAATAATCTTTGAGCGTTCTGCGATTTCAGCTTGTAGCTTTTCGCTGTCCATTTCCGAGAATGTTTTGCCCACATGTGCAAATCTATCCTTTGTTGCATTGTTTTCTTCTGTTCTTTCCATAATTCTCCTTATTAAATTGTTATACAAAGTCGAGGATATTGAAGTCCTCTATACTGTCTGGCACCTTAAACTCTTTCTTTGGCTTGGAAATCTCTACAATCTTGTGAGTTTGCAAGTAGAAGGTGACGTAATCATGGATGTTCTTCTTGCACTCCTCGCTGTTCTCCATGAATTTCTCATAGAATTGGTTGCCATCCATCTCATGGAAAACCTTGCCTGCATGTCTTTTCTCCTTGTCCGTTGCTTTCGGTGCCTTGACGGTATTCACAGCTGCGTCAATGTCCTCAAAACTTGACCCTTTGGCTTGTGGTACATCGGCATCTCCCTCATTATCAGAATATTTCACACCAATATCTTCTATGCGAACATTCGTAAACACGTCATCAAGCTGTTCGTCAGAAATCCGTGCCGTACTCTTTGGAGAATCGTCAAATGTCACGTCATTATCCGATACGGACATGGATTCTGTTTGTTTTTGTTCCGTTTCTTCTTTCTTCCGCAGTTGGGACACTTTGAAAAGACTTTTGCCTACAAGTGCCATCGGGTCGATAGGCGGTTTTTTCTCCTTTTCCTTGCCGTTCGCAACTTCAAGGAGCAACTTGTTGTAAAAATAGATAGTCCAAACATTGAATGCAGCCAAGACTATCAAGAATATAGTTTCCATTGTCATGCTTGTTCCTTTTTGTTACATATTCCAATCGTCAATCTCTTTTCTCAGCAAGCCGTTGATTTCTTCCTGGTTCTCTTCAAGATGTCTCTCAAGAATAAGGTCGATGTAACCACCGACTGTCAACTCATGCTTTGCGAGCACACTGACTATTCTTGAAATTCTCCTGTGTATCTCACGGCTGATATAAACGCATTGACGAGTCTTTATCTCGTTTCGCTTGAAGAATGCCGAATCGTAACTTTCCGAAGAAGCCTTGGGAGGCTTGCGTGAAATTGGCGACTTATCGGTCTGCGAGCATTGGGACTTCCTGCCAACCTCTTCTTTCTCTTCGGTATCTTTCACTTGGGATTGGGAAGCTCCGTCAAGAATGGATGCCGTTGTCGTGCCAATCTTGCTCTTGCCAATAGAGGCAATGAGCAGATTTTCATCTATTGCGTCAGTGTTGATTTTTCTGCTTACCATAGGCTCATGTCTTTATGGTTTCACAAATCTCGTCGGACAACTCCTTGATGCCACTCCCTCGCAACAGGTTTGGGTCTGATGGAAAGATGGTGGAACGGAACACTGCCTTTCTGTTCTCCGACAGCTCTCTTCTGAAACGTTTGCTGTCTGGCAGTCGTGTGTTGAGAACCGAATAGTCGAGAGACTTGAACATACCTTCATATACATCATACAAACTCGTGCGTTCTCGTTTGTCAACCATTGTCCAAAAGAAAGCAAGTTTCTTGGTGACCGACCAACCCTGTGTCAAAAAGTTGTCGTGGAACAACTGCATGAAGCTCATTGCGCTTTCTACAACAAAGCGGTCTGCGCTGACGGGTACAAAGATGTAATCCATCTGAGACAAGGTCTTCATGACACCCTCACTTTTGATAGTCCCAGGCATGTCAAAGAAGATGAAGTCAAGTTTAACCTCTGTTTCATTCAACACTGTCTCTGCGTCGTCAAGCGCATTGACAGCATTGCTTCTCGTTACGCTGAAGGACTTCTTGCCCAGCTTTTTGAAATGCTCACAGGCTTGCGCCTTGAAATAGTCGCTGCTTTTGATGAGTTCCAGTTCCTCGTCTCGCAGGTCTGCAAGGTTGTATTGTGGCTCGTCACAGTCTATGACCGCCACATTGTAACCCTTGACATTGTGAAAGTAGTTGGCTACAAGAGCCGTGATGGTGGACTTTCCTATTCCGCCTTTCTGTGTTGCGAACGCAACAAATCTTGTCTTACTCATATCGTTAACTTTTTAAATTGTTGATTACTCGTTTCTATGATTTCCTGCCAATTCAAAGATATGAACACTTTGATGTCCATGTCTATCGGTCATTGCTCCATTATGGAGACCTTGAACTGTTGCAATGCTTCATCATTTCCATACGACAGTACGACAGTGAATCAGTAAGTCTGTACGTCAGTGGAGCATCATGGATGCAAAGAGACGCTGCAATAGTGACAGGCTTATTCGTTGCTGCAAATGCTTGTTTCATCATATTTTCAAATCATT